>Ga0265338_10000124_pt1 | contig 141312 bp, 96 predicted proteins | sample 42126metaG_FD_193579 | JGI IMG/M metagenome (GOLD analysis project Ga0265338, IMG submission 193579) | Rhizosphere microbial communities from Carex aquatilis grown in University of Washington, Seatle, WA, United States - 4-21-26 metaG | ecosystem: Host-associated > Plants > Roots > Rhizosphere...
AAGTCGATCGAAGGCGCGCCTGCCCGCCACACGTCGAGTACCTGCGGCAGCGGACCTCCCGATGGATACTTTCCGGGCCAATAACTGAAGGGTTGTTTAAGCCATGCATTGACATACATCGGCAGGGGATACGCCTTCTTGCCGGCGGCTGTGATTTTTTCTATATACCTGGCATAGTTCCATGCCATAAAGAGCTCTTCGGTATAAAATGAATAGAACTTCCAATCCTTCTTCTCAGGCTTGAATTCGCTCTTGCCGAAGACTTCTTCCCATGACCCCGAACTCCTGAAATCTTTTGCAGCCCATACCTCATGAAGCCGCGGGTACAGGTTTTTCTTATTCTCGGCCAAATATTCCATCAGCTTTTTGGGGACCGGGCCGCTGTATGCCGCGTTGGCTGCGGCGCTGAAATCCCTCCTCGCATTGCCGGGTGTTTTCCCGAGATTATCGATGACGCCGACTTCATTCTCAACCTGTACCATGATAATTGTCTGCTGCTTGCCATCTACTTCTTTAATATGGTGCATCAACGCGGCAAAAGCATGGGCATCTGCTTCACAAGAAGCCTCTCCGAATGTGGATAGTATTTCCAACGACTTTCCGGTTTCATCTTCGGCCCTTGGATATTTTTTGTAATTTTCCTTCACCCATGAAGGGACATAGACAGAGCTCCCGTTTTTCCAGCTTGCAAACCAGATCAGCACTAACTTGAGATGCGCTTCTCTCGCACCGATGATCTCGCTGTCCACCAAGGAAAAATCGAACCTGCCTTCTGCCGGTTCTACAAGTTCCCAGGAGGATGTGCCGACGACCGTATTGAGGTTCTTCGCGGCTAACTTCTTCCATACAGGTCTCATGTAATCAACTCCGCCGCAGGTTGAATTGTGCAGCTCGCCGGCGATCATGAGGAATGGCTTCCCTTCGACGATGATCTGTGTAGCGGTACCCTGTCTCTGAAGGTGAGGAAGCTGCGCGGAATTGGCTTGCGGTTCCGCGCCCGAAACCGTGTTTTCTGTTTGGGCATAACTGAACGCTGCGAGTGCAGAAGACAAGGCAAAGATAATTTGGAATGATCTCTTCATTGTTTGCCCCATTCGTAATTTGTCAATGTGGACTGTTTGTTTTGTTCATTTTCAGCTTGTAAATGGCGTAGGTTCGTCCGGGAAGCGCGGCTGAGAGCTTGTCTCCCGATCTGTTCACCCGGATTTCCTTGCCGGCCAGGAGCATGAGTTCAGAATAAGGAATGTTCAAAGTGAATTCTGCATCTGCGTTCCGCCCTGAAGGATTCAGACACACAAGGACAACGTCGTCTTTCGCCGCTCGGGCAAAGATAAAAGGATACTCATTCTTCTTCGCAAAGAGCGGAACAAACTCCGCGTAGGCGGCAAGAGCCGGCTCCGAGCGTTTCAGTTGGATCAGCCGGCGTGTCCTGTTGAGGAGCGAGTTCGAGTCCTTTTCCTCGGCATCGACGGTCACGGCATCGGCGGAAGGGTCGACGGGGAGATAGAGCTTTTCGGCGGGAGCGGTCGAGAACCCGAGATTTTTCGCACGCGACCACTGCATCGGCGTTCTGGCCCCGTTCCGCGGGCGATAGGCTCCCTCAACTTGGGGCCAGTCCTCGGGCAACTGGCGCATTCCGATTTCATTCCCGTAATAGATGAACGTTACACCCGGCATGGTGAGTCCGAAAGCGTAGATAATTTCCAGATCGTCATCGCTTCGCTTGTTACCCAACCGTGCGTTGTCATGATTCCCCAGGGGAAGCGAAATGTATCCTTTCCCTCTGGTCAGATCGTATTGCTCCAGGAACTTGCTGAGGAAGAAGGTGATGTCGCCCTTGCCTTCAACGTCAAAATAGCTGCAGCCTTCGGAGTAACCGTTGAGGATCCTCCAGCTCTCCTTCTGGAAAAGGTCGTTGTACCCCTCGAACCAATGGAAGAAATCTGCATGAAAGCAGCCGTCAAGAGCCGACGAAGGATACGACCATTCCGAAACCATGAACGCTTCGGGAAAATCCTTCTTGAGCATGCCTCTGATGTCTCGCCAGAATCGCTTCGTCTCTTCTTCCTGCGTCGTGAAGAACTGCTGATTCCCGGTGACGCCGGATGATTTCACCAGCGCTCCGGCCATATCGGCCCTGAACCCGTCCGCCCCCATGCTAAGCCAGAAACGGCAGACATTTTTCATTTCTTCTCTCATCGCAGCGACGTCGGGATGATCGGTCGGGAGTTCCCAATTCTGTGCCGGATCGGGGGATGCAAATCCGTAATTCAATGCGGGCTCGGAAAAATAAAAATTCTGCATGTACTGGCCGTTTCGTCTCCCATACCCTTTGATGAACGCTCCTTCAAAGTTCTTTGGTGGATTGAGCCAGACATTCTCCGTCCAGATATACCAATTGGAATGTTTATTTTTTTCCTGTCGCGATGACTCTTTGAACCAGGGATGTTCCATCGAAGAGTAGCTTGCGACAAAATCAAAAAGAATCTTCAGCCCCCGCTTATGGGCCTCCGCGAAAAGCATTCTCGCGTCTTCATTCGTCCCATACCTGGGAGCCACTCTATAGTAATCTGAAATATCATACCCGCCGTCTCCGAAGGGTGATTCGAAGAAGGGGTTGATCCAAACGGCATCAACACCAAGGCTCTTGATGTAATCGAGCTTTCGGATGATGCCTTGCAGATCGCCGATCCCGTCGCCGTTTGAATCGTAGAAGCTCTGAGGATACACCTGATAGAAAACTGCCTTATGAACCCATTCGGGACAATCCGGGGGGATCAGGTATGTGCCGGTAATTTCATGCGACGAAAAATCCGTTTTGTCAGTTCCTCCCCTCAAATTCGCCGGAGCGGCCAACATATCCGCAAAGGCGTTTTCCGGCCGCGATGTTTTTATGAGGCCAAGGCCGACAGCAAACGCGGAAAACTTCTTGATGAATGATCGTCTCCCGACGCTGTCTTCCATGAGTGTGTCTCCTTTCCAAAGCTAAGTGTAAAATCCGCGTTGCCGAGGCCGTGTATGCTGGCGGATGGTCGAGTTGTTTTCCGGTGCATAGCATGAACTGCTGGGACGGAATTTTTCAAAGTACGAATTGTCATGCACACAAACGCCTGCAACCCAAAAACAGGCTGCAGGCGTTTTGTTAGGAGAAAGATGAAAACAACCGTTGCATGACGGTCACTATGCTAACTTTTTTGTGATGGTGATACGTCCGGATTGGGCGTCCGGCCGGAAATCGTGAATTCCGATCTGATGGTATACGATTCTTCTTTCAAACGTTGGTTATGAGTCTCCCTTCAACAACTAGCGATTGCCGTGTCGATAGGTGTTGAGCATCGTGCTCAACCTAGTGAAATTCTGGAGCATTGAATTGTTCAAATGATCGCTTGACTTATTCCACGATTTTCATTAAATTCCAATGTTATTGGGAAAGTCTGAATTGGTTAAAATTAGTTTGAACCGCTTCAATAATTTATGGATTTTTGCTTAAGAGTCAAGTCTTTTGTGGAACCAAGAGTAAATCGCATCGCCGGAGAACAAAGTTGAAAAAGATAACCATCGATGATGTAGCAAAAAAAGCAGGTGTCTCTAAGGGGACCGTCTCAGCCGTGATCAACCAGAAGAACATCGTTCATCTGGAAACGAGAGACGCGGTGTTGCGAGCGATGAAAGAACTCAATTATCGCCCGAGGGGAAGCGCCCGCAATCTGAAAAATCCATCTGTTCAGTTCCAAAGCATCGGCCTGCTCATTCGTGAATTAGACAACCCATTTTATACGGGCATCGCGTTGGGGGTGAGAGATTACGCCAGCAGCAAAGGATACCTGGTTCTGATCGCCAGTTCAGAAGGGGATCATACATACGAAGAAAAGATCACCCAAAGTTTCAGCGGCAAGGATATTAAGGGGGCGATCATTGCGCCGGTGCTCGAAGGTATGGCCGAGATCGAACATCTCTTCCGGCTGAAGATGATTAATTTTCCATTTGTGCTTCTGGAAAATGTCAAGAGCATCCAGGCGAACGTTGTCAGCATCGACAACATCAGGGTAATGAAGGAAGCGATGAAGTACTTGATGGACAACGGCCACTCGAAGATCATCCATTTTGCAGGTCCGAAGCATGCTTCCCATACGTACGAGAGGATCGATGGTTTTCGCAGAGCGTACGGCGAGAGCCATTTCGCTTTCAACAACGATATGATCGTCGATGTCGGCGCCCATCTTGAAGACGGCCATAGAGCATGTCTTGAATATTTTCGTAACAGAAGCCGGGAAGATTTTCCCACTGCAATCGTCTGCTACAACGACCTTGTCGCGCTCGGTGTCATGTCCGCGCTGGCTGAATTGAATATCAAGGTTCCGGATGAAATTTCTATCGTGGGAAATGATGATATTCCGTTCTCACGACACGTTCCTGTGGATCTGACGACGATTCGCGCTCCCTTGCACGAATTGGGGAGAAAGGCAGCGGAGATCTTGATTAAGAACATTGAATCTTCAAAATCATTGTCGATAGAGAACATCGTCCTCCACGCTGAGTTCATTGTCAGGGAATCAACCAAACCTCTGGCGCCGGCTCACGTCAGCCAGCGCTTGGAGAGATCCGAGGCCTCAAACTGATCGGGCTCCGGCGGTGTCGTCCGGCGCTGCTTGCTCCCTTCGAAACCTCGTTTGTCATCCTCAGAATAAATTGATGATCTAGCCTTCCCTGGCGACCAATATCATCCGCAATCGCTGTTGCCTTTCAACCCGTTTACTTCACGTCCACGGTTATTTCTTTTCCAAGGTACTTGACAACTTTGTCGGGGCGTTCTCCAATGTTCAATCCCGCTCCGTGGTCTTGCCCAACACGCACAACGTTCAGCGTCCGTTCTTTCAGCATGCCTGGAAATTCACCTTTGCGGTCTGCGATTGTGAGCTGGCCTTTGGCATCGTTCCATTGGAACTCGATTGTAGAGTAGATTCCTTTTTCATAATCATAGTTGTCGTTTTCGTCTTCATAAAGAGTGAAACGAGCATCGGCGCCCGGGTACACGCGCAGTTCGATCGGGTCCGCCGGCTTTTCTGTAGAGTATTGGAGGAACGGCCCCATCGGGACGATGGACCCGGCTTTTACAAACAACGGGATCTTGTCGATGGGTGCGTCCGCCTTGATTGTTTTTCCGCCGTCAAGAACATTCCCAGTCCAGAAATCGTACCATTGCTGACCGGCAGGAAGATACACTTCTCTCGCTTTTTCTCTTTCTTCTTTCATTTGCTCTTTGGCGAAGATTGATGGAGTCTTCCAGAAGAGCTGCATTTTCGCCGCGCCGGTCGATCTATTTTCTGTCTCAACAACAATATTGTATTCTTTGCCTGCCGCCAATTGGACGGCTTCGGTATACTGTTCAACACTGGTATACACTATGTGCAGCGTATCTCCGTTCAGGATGATGCGCTTTGCATCGTAGCTCACCAGATGAAACTGGTGTTTACCGGTTTCTTTCGGCACGAGTTTCCCCGACCACTGGATCGCATAGGTAGAATCTGTCGCGTACTCGGGACGTCCGGTGTACCAGATAAGATCGATATCGGGGTCTATCGTCTCCTTGCTCAGAATTTTTCGTCCGGCGTCTCTATAATATTTCGCATGCAAGCCCGGCTTGCCGTCGATCGTCCTGAAATATTCCGGTCCCATCAGCACACTCGGCTCCGGCGGACGATGATACATGAATTCGGTCACAGGACAGACGAGTATTGACGGTCCGAACATGAACTGGTCGTCGATGGAATACGCTTTCTTGTCGGCCGGGAAATCCATCGGAATACCGCGCATCATCGTATAATCCTTATCCGTCACCATCCATGCCAGTGAATAAATATACGGCATTAAGCGGTAGCGCAGATTGTCGGCCTTCACGATCGGTTCGGTGAATTCACCCATTTCCCATATCTCACGCGGGGTTTCCGATCCGTGCGACCGGAAGATGGGGGAGAAAGCTCCGAACTGAAACATGCGCGCATATAATTCTTGGTACGCCGGATCTTTTCCACCGTTCAGAAATACACCGCCGTAGGCGCCAAGGACGAAGCCGCCGATGTCAAACGTCCAGTAAGGAATTCCCGACATGCAATGGTTGATGCCGGCAGAAATTTGTTTGCGGTAAATGTCCCAGCTCGCACCGATATCTCCCGTCCATGTCGTTGCAGCATTCCGCTGCTGACCCGCGTACATCGATCGGGTCAGAATGTACGCGCGGCGGTCCGATGTTTGGTTTCGCCAATTCTTGTAAATGTCCGATGTCATCGCCAGCGGGAATCCATTGAGGTACCGCGCCCACGAACCGCGGAAATTGCGCCCCATCTTCTTCAACTCGTACTCGCTCGATGCTGCGGTGCCGGCATTCACGACGTCCGGCTCAGAAGAATCGATCCACCATCCGTCCAGGCCTTTCGAGTACAGCCCGTTTGTGAGATATTGACAATAGAGTTGGTTTGCCGCGGGATTAAAGGCATCATAATATTTGAACCCTGCCCAGCCCACTGAATTGTAAAGAAAGCCGTGCCGTTCCATGTCCGCATAGACCGGAGTATTCGGGCCAAGCGCTGGCCAAATGGAAATGATGATATGAAAATTCATTGCATGAAGCCGGTCGCACATCTCTTTTGGATCGGGGTACAGCGTTTTATCAAAAAACATTCCCCCCCAATTCTCCTTGCCATTCCAATAATCCCAATCCTGAATGATGTTGTCGATAGGCATCTTCAGCGCGCGGTACTTCCCGGCGACTGCAAGCACTTCGGCCTGGGTGGCATAGTGCTCTTTGCTCTGCCAGTATCCGTACGCCCACTTGCCATACATGGGCGCTTTACCGGTTAGCTCGCGGTAGCCGGAAATGACTCCGTCCATGTCTTTACCGTACACAAAATAATAATCGATGTTGTTGCCGAGATCCGACCAGAGCGAAGCTCCTTCCTTGTTGTCCTCAAAAACAGTTTTGGAATAATTGTCCCAGAGAATTCCGTAGTTCCGAGTCGATACAAGAAAAGGATTCGCATCTTCGGTATTGGATTGCACCAGGACAACCTTTTGACCTCGATAGTTAACGATTCCCGACTGGTACTGGCCGAGGCCGTAGATACCTTCATCGAGAGTGAGTTGAAAATGCTGCTGAACTGTAAAACCGGAGTCGGAACTGTACACTGCGGGAGTGAAAGATGCTTTCCCTTTTTCTAACAGGATAGTCTTCTTGCCCGCAGTCAGATATTCAACAGTACCGTCAGATTTAGACACTCGGACGGAAAGTCTCGGCGATGTCAAAAGTATCGAGGTGCCGTCTTGATCGAGTCTGATTCCGAGGTCGGGAATCGAATCTTTGACCACCATCAAGCTTACCTTCGTGCTCGTTCCCCCCGGGGTCCATTTTGTCACCCGAACAATGTTCTCATTATAAAACTGAATCCTTACATTGAGGCCGGGAGCATACAGTTCGGCTCCGTTGTCAATGCTGGTAGTTTGTGCACGAAGGGGAGTGCACAGGGATCCCAGCAATAAGTAAAATAAAATGCCGCGGAAGATGAAATGATTTTTCATGAGAAGAACCTGTCGTTGTGAAGTAGTGAAGTGCGATGGTGCTTATTTTTTTATCTTGAGAATGTCTGTAAGCAGCTCTGTCGAATTTCCCCCGACCATGATCTCGAAATCTCCCGGCCGCACGACTCTCTTCATGTCGAGGTCATACGCCTCGAGCTTCTCTCGCGTCAGTGTGAACTGTACGGTTTTGGTTTCTCCGGGATTGAGAGTAATCCGCGCAAAATCCTTGAGCTCTTTCACCGGTCGTGTGGGGAGGCTGACGACGGCATGAATGTACAACTGAATAATTTCATCCCCCGCGACGTTGCCGGTGTTCGTCACTTCCACCGATACCCTAGCGCTATCGTCGGCAGAAATTTCGCGAGGAACGACTTTCAGATTCTTGTACTTGAAGGTAGTGTAACTGAGGCCGAATCCAAAGGGAAAAAGAGGGTCGGAGCTTTCGGCCAGCACGTAATGGCGGAATGCGCTTGGTTTTTTGTCGTAATAGCACGGAAGTTGTCCGACCGAGCGCGGAAAAGTGACGGTGAGTTTGCCGCTCGGGTTCACCCTTCCGAATATCGCATCTGCGACGGCATGGCCCGTTTCCTCTCCCAGGTACCAACACTCCATAATTGCAGGCGCGTGTTCCTGGAGGTAGTTGACGGTGATCGGCCGCCCATTTATGAGGATAACCACCACTGGTTTTCCGGTTTCGATGATCGCTTTCGCCAACTCGTTCTGCATGCCGGCAAGATCGAGATCGTCGCGATCGCCCAAATGAACTTCATTCCATGCTTCGCGGTTGATCAATTCATTCTCGCCCAATACTAAAACGACAGCATCGCTTTCTTGTGCCGTTTTCACTGCATCGGCAATCAGCCGTTTGTCGTCGTCTGGATTGTTCAGGATTGGGTTCTCATTTACCTGCCAGTTCACTTCCTTGTTTACCGTGAGCTTGCATCCTTCGGCATAGACAACCGTGAACCTATTTTCCGCAAAATCCTTGATTCCTTTCAGTACGCTCACGCCTTTCATCGGCACCGCTGAATAACCTCCGAGATGAATGTCCGCAGCATCGGGCCCGATCACTGCCAGGGTTTTGATCTTGCCGGCATCGAGCGGGAGAATATTTTTTTCGTTCTTGAGGAGGACCATCGCCTCATGTGCCGCTTTCAACGCAAGCGCCTTGTGCTCGTTAGAATTGTAGACCCTCTCCATTTTCTCGAGGTCGATGTATGGATCGTCGAAAAGTCCTGCTACGAATTTCACGCGGAGGACATTCCTTGCCGCCCGGTTGATATACTCTTCGGAGACGTTTCCTTTCTTCACCTGATCGACCAGCGGAATAAAACATCCTCCGTTGCTCAAATCGAAATCAACGCCAGCCATCACGGAGAGAACGCCGGATTCCGCGGAATCGGCGGCTGCGTGATGGTCTCGAACGGTGACGTTCATTCCGCCGCCGTCGCTCATCACATATCCGTTGAAGCCCCATTCATCGCGAAGAATGTCTGTCAATAATTTATGATTAACATGATTCGGAACGCCATCCCATTCGTTATAGGACGCCATGATCGATTGGGCGTTGGCGCGCTTTACCGCAATCTCGAACGGATAGAGGTGTGATTCGCGGAATGTCCTCTCGGTGATATCCACAGGTGCGATGTTCTTGCCCCCTTCGGGCTGACCGTGGCCCGCAAAATGTTTCAAGGTCACAGCGACATGGTCGGCGCCGAGCATTTTTTCCCGTCCCTGAAGGCCGAACACGGCGGCCATTCCAATACGGGAAACGAGGTACGGGTCTTCGCTGTAGCATTCCTCGGTTCGTCCCCATCGCGGATCGCGCGCCAGATCGAGCACAGGAGACAAGACCTGCCGCGTTCCTTGCGAACGTCCTTCTTGCGCCGCTGCAGTAAAAACTTGTTCCACCATGGCGGTATCCCAGGTGCTTCCGAGCGCGATCGCCTGGGGAAAACTGGTGGCGCCGCGCTGCATCAATCCATGCAAGGCCTCATTAAAAATCAGAACAGGGATTCCAAGTCGCGACCGTTCGATCATGTATCGCTCAATGCCGTTGATGCATTCTGCCCTGTGTTTTGGCGAGGAGGTCCGCCATAGCTCCCGTGCTCCGAATGCGCCTACACCCCGGTTCATGACTGCGGTGTCTTCCGTTCCTACGAAATTTCCGTTGATGTCAAAGGCGTTCGTGTCGCGCGAGGTAAAAGAAAGGAGCTGCCCAACCTTTTCCTCCAGGGTCATCCGCCGGAGAAGATCTTCGACCCTTTCTTCGACCGGCAGAGAACTGTTTTTATAATTCGGTTTGCCGTCCCCGGCGAATGCGTTCAAGGAAATCAAAAGGAATACAAAAACGAGCGGGGTTGTGAAAGAGCGCATGTGTGAATCTCCCGTTTGATGAAAGGTACAGTGTTATCGAAGATGTGCCGGCACTCCGGGTTGCGGACTCAACTGCTACAGGTTCCGTATTCGATCGACATACCCGCGGCTGACGACCAGCTCGGTCCCAGATTTATCTTTTAGCCGAACTTTATATTTTCCCCCGAACCATTTGACCATCTCTCGAATATATTTGATATTCACGATTGCCGAACGGTGAATGCGGACGAAGTTCACCTTGTCGAGTCTCTCTTCCAATTCAGCAAGCGTCAATTCGACGATATGCTCCTGATCGACCGTGTGGAGAAAAGTGTATTTGTCTTTCGATTCGAAATAGATAACACTGTCGGTGTCGATAAGAAGTATTTTGTCGCCTGATTTTACCTGCAGCCGTTTTGGGGGCGGGGAAGCTAATTGTGAAAGGAATCGTTCGACATGTTCGGTGATCTGAGGTTTGGACGATGCGTACACCCGCTGGAGTTTTTCAACGGCCTTATCGAGGCGCTTCTGCTCTATCGGTTTCAGGAGATAGTCGATGGAATTTTCTTCGAACGCTTTCAGGGCATATTCATCATAGGCAGTAGTGAAGATGATGAACGGCTTGATTCGGAGACGCCGGACCACTTCGAACCCGTCAAAGCCCGGCATTTGAATGTCGAGGAAAATGAGGTCGGGACGAAGGGCTTCTATTTTGTCCACCGCGTCCTGTCCATTCTCCGCTTCGCCAACTACGTCGAGGTCCTTTTCATAACTCCGAAGCATTTTTCGCAATCGTTTGCGGGCGAGTTCTTCGTCGTCGATGACAATTGCCCGGAGATGCATGTGCAGCCTTATGAAAGTGGAATTGTGATCATAAAATGAGTCCGCCCGTCCGGAACCAGGCGCAGCGAGGCCGAAGAGCCGTACTTCAGCTGCAAACGCTCTTCTACGCTTCTCAGCCCGAACCCATTAGTCTTGGTTGTATTGTCCATCCCTTTTCCGTTGTCGATCACGGAGATAAGGCAGTTTCCACCGGAGGCTCTCACTTCGACGCTGATTTTTCCTCCGTGGATTTCGGAGGAGATACCGTGCTTGATGCTGTTTTCTACCAGGGGCTCGATGATCAGAGCCGGTATCATGAAGTCGCGTACTTCGGCGTCGCACGTGATCTCGTACAGAAGCCTCTCGCCGAACCGTACTTTTTCGATCTCAAGGTACGTTCGTACGATTTCGAGCTCCTCTGACATGCTCACGGTGTTTGTTTCAGCACTTTTTAGAGTGTAGCGGAAAAGTTCAGACAATTTCTCCACTGTCGATTCCGCGGCTTTCGGGTTTTCCGAGATAAGGCTTGCAATGGAGTTGAGCGTGTTGAAGAGAAAATGGGGATTGATCTTCGCTTGCAGGGCCTGCAGCTCAGCTTCCATTTTTGTTCTGATAAGTCTCTCCTCGTTCAATTCCTTTTCCTTTAATTGTGCGGCCATGCGTTCGACGTTGGCCCGAAGTGTATAATAGATGACTGCAATCGTTCCGAAGAGAGCCGAGAAGACAAAGTTCATCGACAGAAGCGGAATCTGGTCTCTCACCGAGAATCTGTACCCAAGCGTCAGCACTAAGATGCCGGTTCCAACCTCCGAGCCAATGAGTCCGCCGAAGAGGAATAAAAGGAAAAAAAGTGAATTCCTCAGGATCTTACCAAATTTTGCAACCCGATTTGAAAAAAAATGCAAGAGAAAATGAATCGAGTAACCGATGCACATCGAAAATATGAACGTACTGTACAAAGCGCCTGTCCAATGTCTGGGATTGTTGTAGATGAACCCGGCAGCAATGATGACCGTGATGATGAGGCAGAAGTAGAACGTGCGGAGGAGGTCGTGTCGTTTCATAGTTGAAACTGGATTCCCAGGTTGGTGCTGTTCTTCATAAAAAGTGCCCCGTATTCCGAATCACTCCTTCCGAGGAAGGCTGTGAATCGTCCGTACACCGAAAAAAATTCCGATATCTTGTACGTCACCGTCGGCACTAGAACGATGCTCGCATCGTCCCCGTTCATCAGTTGAATGAACTCAAAATCCCAGCGGTTGGCTGAGTAGTACTCTCGCCCGAAAAAATAGTCCCTCATCGTGCCGCGCGGGGAGAGGGTCTGGAGCGCCCAGAGAAGATTGTTTCGCGAAGGTCCGATCATTTGCGGCGGGACGGCGATCGAACCCTGCTGAATGCCGTTCTGAAATTTAACAAACTTCATCCATTGATTCCATTCCGAAATGCTCAGCCCATCCATATTCCGGTAGTATTCAAACGCGATATTGATGCCGTTTTCGAATGTGTACTGTTCTCCGAGAAGAAGTTTGTAAAAAATCTCGTTTGAGTTATCGAAGCGCTCCGCGTATGGATAGGAAGCAAATATTTGATCAGGGTTGTCGGATGACAGTATCTGGTGGTACATGGCCGACGACCCCTTTTTTGCGAGGAATTCACCGTGAAGTTCGAGATTTTCGCCGAAAACACACGACCAGTTCGTTCCTGCCTCGAGCCGGTCGCCTTGTCTGTAGTGCAGGATCCCGGAAAGGTCGAGGCCGCTGAGAAAAGTATATGCGCGCAGAGCATACTCGTGTTCTCCCCAATGAAAAACCCCCGATTGAAACTGGGCATCGTTCAGGTAGACGAACGTCAGCGAACTCTTGCCGGCAAATGCGGTCATGGAAATGAGCGTGCGTCCGACATTCTGGCCGAGTCTGTCGGAGGGATCGGACGGGGAGCGCTGTGGTTCAACGACACCGGTGGGGTTGAAGGCATATCCAGGTCCCCACTTTAAGATCTTTCGGCCCACCGTCACATCCAGGTTATCCGAAAGAGAAAGATCGTAGGAAAGCTCCCGGATCGAATAGCTGTAGTCCGGAGGCGTGAGGTTGTTCGCAAGAGCACTCACGTTCAGCGATGTCGACAAACCGCCGAAGCTTAGAAAGAGGTTTGATATCGCATCGTTCTGCTGCACAGGCTGCGGCAGAATACCGTTCTGGAAGTTGAGCGGTGTGGTGAGATTGAGCTTCGTGAGAGTTCCTTCATCGGCGATCGAGAACCGGTATTCAAGTCCCTGCGCAGCAGCTTTGATAACTGTGAAACATACCGCGGCGAGGATCAGGAATTTTCTTGACAGCGATGTCACCGGAGTTTCTCCAGATAGTCTTTGTTGAAGTATTTCTCCGGCATCTCCTTTTCGGCATACGAAGCATATTTCATCACCGTCGTTCTTCCCTCGCGAAGCCGGTCGATGATCGTCATTTGAGTGAGCAATGTTCTTCCAGCGGCCTCCTGATACCGATCGAACGAGATCGATTTGAAGTGCTTGCCCGAGATGAGGTACATCTCCGCTTTCTTCGGCCGCTTTGTCTCTTTCTCGACCCAGTAGTCAATTCTTTTATAGGTGGCTCCGTCCCGTTTAGCATTCAATTCCAGAACATAACACGGGACGCCTTCGATCGTCTCCTCTTTTGTGACTTTTGCAGCGTAATCCTCCGCATAGCGCGTCCGGGCGACGTCGCCGTTCGATGCGTTCCCCATTAATCGCTGCAGCGGAGTGATGCGGATCGGTTTGCGTGTGTTCGGCATGTAGATCCACATGTCGTCATCAACCATCAGCAAGTATTGTCCCTTGACGTCGGCGTTCATGAATTTCACAAGAGTCTTGTCCATTCCCTTGATGCTCACTTCAAATAGCCCTTCCTCTGTCAACTCTTTGTCCTCATAGTTCATGATCGTCGTCGTGACCGAGTACGACGTCCAGCCGTTCCGGTTCACGTCCGAGAGCCGCAGGATTTCGTCGCCCGTGAGCTTGGCGTTGTCTTGACCGTGCAGCGGCGTAATAGTTGTGCCCGCGAAGATCGCAACGATGACTATTTTCAACAGCTCTTTCATTATTTTCTCCTTTTCTATCAAACATGTCCGAGTGCATCCACAATTTTCAATCGCGACGCTTTGTACGCGGGAAAGATCGTGGCAATAACCGTGGTCACGATAATCAGAAAGAAAACACCAGCGAAGAGAGAAGGGACCAGGTCGACAATAAGCGGGTATCCCCGTGTGCTGCCGGGAGGAGCGGGCATGAGGATTCCCGACGCATTGATCGCCAGCGCAAAAAGCAGCGCAACAACAAGCCCGATGCCTCCGCCCAAAGTACCGACGATCAGGCCTTCGTAAAGGAAGTTGATCATGAGTCTGAGGGGGGATGTCCCGACCGCAAGCTGGGTCCCGATCTCCCGTGTCCTCTCAAAGATGGACATCATCATGGTATTTGAACTGCTCAAGACCACGACGACAAAGATGATGACGCCGAGAAATCCGAAGATCGCATTGTAGAGCCGGACGACGGCGTTGTAGAATGTCGCCATCTCAAACCAGCGCTTTGCCTTGATGCCGGGAAGCAGTTGTTCGAGACGCGATGCAACTTCCTCAGTCTTGTCAGTCTCGTCCAGCACGACGACAAGCTTTGAAACTTTTTGAGAGTTGAGCAGCTGCTGCGCCGTCGAAAGGCTCACCATCAGCGCGCGTTCGTCGTATTCCGGAATGCCGGTCGAATAGATGCCGGCAACTTTCACGTCCATCGCATTCAGCGCTCCCTTCGAAGTCGTTGTCATTAACGTGAGGTAATCGCCGATCTTCGCTTTCATGGATTTTGCCAGCCCGCGGGCGACGATGACTTCGTTTTCCTGAGCGTTTGCAGGAGTCTCGCCGAGAAATTTTCCCGTGTCGACCGAAAGGGCAAAACCGGCAAGCTTCGTTTCTTTTTCCGGTTCCACACCGCGGCCGAGGAAGGCAGCCGATTTGTCGCCATTCGAAATCAATCCCATGAATTCCACCCGCGCCATCGTGAAGCGGACATGGTCCTGGACGAGGACTTTTTTCTTCAGCGCGTCAACGCTGTCGATGCCGAGTTCGAGCGGCCGTTCCTCTTCGCGCTGAAGCGACTCTTGCGTGTACAGCTGGATATGTCCCAGTTGTCCGCGAATCGTCGATTCGCTCAACCCTCTAAACGAAAACGAAATGAACCCGCCGGCGAGGATGAGCGCTGTCGCTCCGAAGACGAGCACCAGCCCGGTGATGATCGTCCTGCGGCGGTTCCTGAAAACATTCTTTGTTGCGAGCTTCATGAATTTAAGCATGCGTCGTTCTCCTATGTGTGCTGTTGCTGGCCGTTGACCATCATTCCGTCGTGAAGCTTCACGACCCTTTTTGCGTACTTCAGAACGAGAGGGTCGTGCGTGGAGAAGAGGAATGTGACTTTCTCTTCTTCGTTAAGCGTCCGCATCAAGTCGAGTATTTCCGACGACGTTACCGAGTCGATGTTCGCCGTCGGCTCGTCTGCAAGGACGATCCTGGGACTGTTGACGAGCGCCCGAGCGATAGCGACGCGCTGCCGCTGCCCGCCGGAGAGTTCATTCGGTTTATGGTCCCGTTGTTCCCACAACTTCACATCCTTTAACGCATGCTCTACAAGGTCTTTCCGGACCGCGGCAGTTTTTTTTGTGAGAAGCAGGGGATACTCAACATTCTCGTAGGCCGTGAGGACGGGAATGAGATTGAACGTCTGAAAAATATATCCCAGTTTTTCAAGACGGATGCGGTGAAGGTTTGTCAATCCATTATATTTCACTTCTGCGCCTTCGAGGAAGACCCGGCCTGTCGTCGGCGAATCAAGGAGCCCGAGGATATTCAGAAGCGTAGTTTTCCCGCTTCCGGACGGCCCCGAGATCGAAGTGAATTCTCCTTCCTCTATTCCGAGTGTCACGCTTTGAAGCGCCGGGACCGTGGTCTTGCCGAGCGTGTACGTTTTTGAAAGGGTGTCGGCGCGAACGAGTGATTCCATCGTCATGATCTCCAGTTTTTGTTTATGAAATCTTCTTCAGCTCGTTTTCGGCTTTGCGGGCCGTTTCGGAATTCGGGTCGGCAGAGACTGCCTTCTGAAGGAGTTCTTTTGCCTTTGCTGTTTGGCCGTCGTTGTTATATGCAATTCCGGCCCAGCAATAAATGGTCGATTGAAGTTGCGGATTGAAACCGTTAAACTTCGCGTCGTTCATCAAAGACTCAAAATCCTTCAAAGCAACTGGGAGCCGGTGGAACATCGAAGGGAGGTTGACGCTGTTGATTCCGCGGACCAGCCGCACCGATACGTTGTCCGGAGCCAGATCGACGGCCTTGTCCATTTCATCTGTCCCTTTATCGACATCCTTCATTTTTGTGAACGGCCACCACGCGTCGCGGGCGCGAAGTGTCCAGAGGCTTCCGCGGTAGACCAGCGCAACGGCGTTGGACGGATCGATTTGAAGAGCTTTGTCGAAACAGGCGAATCCCTTGTCGACGGCATCGTCGTTTCCCGCAACTCCCTGGTCATGGTAGATCCTCCCAAGCTTCATGAGCGTCTCAACGTCGTTCGGCTTTTGTTCGAGCACGCCTTCGAGGACCTTAGCGTTGTCTTGAGTTCGTGAGATCCCCGTAAAAAGTAAGATGACGAAAACGATTGTGAATATTCTCTGAATCATGGCACTCCTCCAAATGTTGTGTGACTTCTATCGTAATTACAGTGCACAAGATAATGCGTGCGTTTGGAAATACTGAGAAAATTCCGACGAGTTGACATTGCATGAGGATGAAATGCAGAAATGAGGCCGTGAAAAAATGTGTGCAACGGGGGCTATCTCGTTCGCAATCTTTGATGGAAACGTAATTCTGCTTAGCGAAATGGAGTTTAAGATGCCTGACGTTCCCAACGGGACGTTGGGAACGAGGTGGAATTCAGAAATGAGGCCGTGAAAAAATGTGTGCAACGGGCGCTATCTCGTTCCCAATCTCTGATTGGGAACGTAATTAGGCTAAATGAAACGGAGTTCAAGATGCTTGGCTTCCCATTCCCAAAGCCATCACTATGTGAGTGACGGGACGTTGGGAGCGAGATGGTAAATTCTGAGATGTGAATCAGAAAGTTTCCTGCTGCCAGCCCGACTTCTCATTGTATTGCCTTTTCAAAGATTAAACCATACTTTCTAAATGCCGACTCCTCGCGGCGGGGTTTCTGTGAGCTGCTTAGCAACCGCTCTCTGAATTGCATCGGAAAATTGCGAACCCTCCCGGGAATAGGAACAGAATCCCTCATCAATGCCGGCAGAAGAACCGAGAATCGCCGCGAAGAGTTTTCAACTAATCATCAAAAGATCTTTGTTCGCCGGGGCTTTGTTTCCGCATTTCCCCCGAATCGACTCCAGCGATCAGAGAATACTGACTTAAAACCGAGGAGTTACATGAAGTACGGACATTTCGACGACAAGGAAAAAGAATACGTTATCACGCGCCCCGACACCCCCCTTCCGTGGATAAATTACCTTGGGACCTCGGATTTTTACGGGATTATTTCCAACACGGCAGGCGGATATTGCTTCTACCAGGACTCGAGGATGCGGCGATTGACCCGTTACCGTTACAACAACATCCCGATGGACGGAAACGGCCGGTACATCTATATAAAAGACGGCGATTCGATCTGGAATCCGATGTGGAAGCCGATGCGCGTAGCTCTTGACAGCTACGAATGCAGGCATGGTCTGGGATATACCAGGATCACCGGTATCAAGAATGAACTGGAAGCATCGGTCCTCTATTTTATTCCTCTGGATTCGAGGAATGAAGTATGGCATCTGCAGGTCACCAATCACTCAAAGCACACGAAGAAGATCAGATTGTGGAGCTACATTGAATGGTGCTTGTGGGAAGCGAACGACGACATGACGAATTTCCAAAGGAACTATTCCACGGGACAGGTGGAAATTGAGAATGGAACGATATTCCACACGACCGAATACAGAGAGCGGAGAAATCATTACGCGTACTTCGCATCCAGCGAACCGGTGTCCGGCTACGACTCGAGCCGCGACGCATTCGTCGGCGTGCACAACGGATTGGAAGCTCCGCAAGCCGTTCTTGCCGGAAACTGCAAGAATAGCACTGCGTACGGATGGCTCCCTATCGGCGTCCACCAAATTGACCTTGAGATAAAACCGGGCGAGACAAAGAAAGTCAACTTCATCCTTGGGTACGCGGAAAATCCAATTGACAAAAAATTTCTGAGCAATGGTAAGATACGGAAAGACGAATACGAGAAGGTCATGTCGCGGTTTTCCAGTTCGCCCGCGGTGCTTGCCGCTTTCGACGCGCACAAAAAATACTGGGACAATTTGCTCTCGACGTATCAAGTGAACACACCGGATGCGATCGTGAACCGAATGGCGAACATGTGGAACCAATACCAGTGCATGGTAACGTTCAACATGTCCCGATCGACGTCGCTGTACGAATCGGGAATCGGGCGCGGCATGGGATACCGCGACAGCAACCAGGATGTGCTCGGCTTTGTCCACATGCTTCCATCGAGAGCGCGCCAGCGCATATTAGATATTGCAGCCACGCAGCTTTCAGACGGGACGTGTTACCATCAATACCAGCCCCTCACAAAAAAAGGAAACGCCGATATCGGCGGGGGGTTCAATGACGATCCTCTGTGGCTCATCTTATCGGTCACGGCATATATCAAAGAGACCGGCGACGAGACGATCCTGAACGAGCGGACAGTGTATGCAGACGCTCCCGATTCAAAGGCCACGCTCCTCGACCATCTCCATCGGTCACTGCAGTACACGCTCGAACATCGCGGTCCGCACGGACTGCCGCTTATCGGCCACGCCGATTGGAACGACTGCCTCAACTTAAATTGCTTCTCGACGACACCCGGCGAAAGCTTTCAGCTTGCCGGGCACATCGAGAACGACAAAGTTGCAGAGTCAGTCATGATCGCCGGACTCTTCTGCAAGGCGTGCGATGAGATGGCATTCCTGCTTCAGCATCTTCAGCTTCCGGACCAGGCCGCCGGCTACCGGGAGAATTCTTCGGCAATGCGGGAAACAATTTACCGGCATGGCTGGGATGGAGAATGGTTCCTCCGTGCCTATGATTCATACAGCAAGAAACTCGGCTCAACGGAAAACGAAGAGGGAAAAATTTTTATTGAGAGCCAGGGGTGGTGTGTCCTGGGCGGAGTCGGGCTGGAGAACGGGTACGCGAAGAAAGCATTGGACAGCGTCCAAAAATATTTGGCTACCCCAAACGGCATTATTTTGCAGCAGCCTGCATTTCAAAAATATTATGTGCACCTGGGAGAAGTCAGTTCGTATCCTCCGGGATACAAAGAGAACGCCGGTATCTTCACACATAATAATACATGGATACAAATTGCCGAGACGATCATCGGTCGCGGTGACCGGGCTATGGAATATTACATGAGTATTTGCCCCCCCACAAAAGAAGACCAGATCGATATCTACCGCTCCGAACCGTATGTCTACAGCCAGATGACCGCCGGCCGCGATGCCCCGACGCCGGGCGAAGGAAAAAATTCCTGGCTGACGGGAACGGTAGCATGGTCATTTGTGACATTATCGCAGTACATTCTGGGCATTCGTCCCGATTTTGACGGATTGATCGTCGATCCGTGCATTCCGACAGACTGGACAAAATTCAGCGTCGTGCGGAAATTCAGAAACAGCACGTACAACATCACAGTTACGAATCCAAAGAATGTCAGCAAAGGCATAAAGAAACTGTTGTTGGACGGAAAACTGCTCAGCGGGAATGTAATTCCTGTGCTTCATGACGGGAAGGAACATACTGTAGAAGCGGAATTAGGTTGAGCGAAAGAGCAATGATCAATCAACAATCAACAATCAGCAATGAACAATCAACAATGATCAACCTGTTATTGGGTGCTGGCATATTGAAAATTGAAAATGACCAGCTGATTTCGTAGATCCAGGCTATCGTCTATTTCGATTGGTTGATTGGAGGAGTGCTAATGAACATCAAAGAATTCACGATTGACGGTCGGTCGAAGTTTCATCTTTCAAAAATCAAAACGGATTCTGCCGGCGGAATCCGGTCGAAACAAGAAGCCGAGAAGATCCTGCAGAACAACATTATGAAAATACAGGGTCTGCAGGGTAAGTTTTACGCGCAGGACAAATACAGCGTCCTCATCATCATTCAGGCGATGGACACAGCGGGCAAGGACGGAGTTATCCAGCACGTGATGACAGGCCTTAATCCCCAGGGGACCGAAGTCCATAGTTTCAAAGAACCGTCAGCAGAAGAACTGAACCACGATTATTTGTGGAGGGCGCATAAGAATCTGCCGCAGCGCGGTCAATTCGGGATATTCAACAGATCGTATTATGAGGAACTGCTCGTCGTTCGTGTCCACGATCTGATCAAGACTGAAAAAATACCCGACCATCTTATTACTGCCGACATCTGGAAACAACGCTTCCGTCAAATAAAAGACTTTGAGAAATATTTGTACGAAAACGGAACCATCATCATAAAAATTTTCCTTCACATCTCAAAAGACGAACAGAAGAAGCGGCTGCTTGACCGGATCAACGACAAATCGAAGAACTGGAAATTTTCCGAGGCGGACATCATCGAAAGAGGGTTTTGGGATCAATACCAGGAATGTTATGAGGACGTCATCAGAAAAACGAGCACGAGTCAGGCGCCATGGTACGTTGTTCCTGCAGACAAGAAATGGTTCGCGCGGCTGGTGATCTCTGAGGTACTAGTACGAACGCTGGAAGGTCTAAAGCTGAAGTTCCCGTCGTTAAGCCGCAACGAACTGAATCAATTGAATGAGGGGAAACTGAAACTGATGGGGGAAAAATGACAAGCAGTAGTTCTTCGATTCTCATTCCCAGACGGAGCTTGGGAACGAGATGAGAGAGGATAGACGTTGTCTCGTTTCTCGCTCCCAATCTCTGATTGGGAACGCAGAGTGCAAAAGCCCCGCCTCACCCCGCAGATAATTGTTCCTTCTTCGAAAAATAATCCCTCAACTCCGCAGCCAAGAACAATATCATTGGAAGGTATTCGATCACCAGGACGACAGGATACTGTTCCCAGTTTCCGGTCAGCCGGTAATTCATTACTGTGAAGCTGGTCAGGCTCACCCCGGCAGCTAGAGCAATGCCGGACCAGCGCCGCACGATTGGAAGAAGAACAGCCACCCACGCGACATACCAGGGATGTACGACCGGCGAAAGAAGTATAAGCGCAAGAAGGGAAAAGTATGCAGTATCCAGAAAATGTCCCTGTTTGTAGTTCAACAAGAGGATCACTGTTCCCACTATCGCGGCGCAAATGAGCCGGGACAATTGATTATCGCGAAAGTATAAGTATACCGTTTCAAACACCACACCGTTAAAGCTCCAGTCCTTCGTGAAAGAAAGTAATGTCTCAAACGGATTGGATGTAAAAACATAAGGAATAAATTGAAGGCCGACTGTCATCAGCGGGACAAGCAGGGCAGAGAGTTTATTTCGCCATCCTTTCTCAAAGAAAAATATTGCGGGAAGAAGAATCAATCCGACCGGCTTGATTGACATTGAAAGCCCGAGCAGGATATACGAAAGAACTTTTCTATCCTTGAGATAGAACAACAGCGAACAGAGGAAAAGCGGAAGGCCGACGGCATCGAGGTGCGCGTCGACGGCGAATTCTATGATCGGAAGAGGGCACAATGCGTAGAGGAGTATGAACTTCCGGGGGATGCTGAGCATGGAGAGAAATAAATACAATACTGCGACTGTGCCAACCTCGGCGATCAAGATCACTGCCTTATATCCCCACAGCGCTTCTCCGCTCAATTGATAACAGCAGTAAAAAATCCATTGGCTCAGCGGAAAATAGATCGTCTTGAGGTCGGCATGGTTCATTGCTGCCGGCAGCAGCGGTGAGTGAAGAGAATCGAGCCGTGCATCGAGTGCCGTGTAGAGGTACGGATTGATTCCTTGCGCCTGGATTTTTCCATCCCAGATGTACCGGTACGCATCCTCTGAACCGATCGGACTGCCGGCGATGAAGCTCAACCTCACAAGGAACGCGATGAAAATGATTGAAAGCAGCGCCCCTTCCGATATCTCCACTCGAAACAAGGTCCATGACAACACCGCATACATTACGGAGGCCGCAATAAAAGTACTTCCAAATAGTACAACGGGATGAGGGATTGAAAGATGGAGAAGAGAAATGCCGCCGGCAATCGATATGACGGAAAAAAAGAAGACCGCCAGCGGAGGTTTGTGTGGTGAATTATCCACGAAGGGCGCGAAGAAAGGATATTTTTTCAGATTGTTGCCTGATACGTTCTTCATATGAACAAAATTTGACAATCCAAAGACACGGCTGAATCGTCGTGTCCCTCGTAGACAATCTCAAACTCAAAATGAAAAGTACGTAATTCATTCCTGTTTATCACTATAATAATCTTTATCAATATGATAGGTGCCCCCGGCGGGAAAGCCGTAAAAGAGCGAAAATGATTCTGCATTTGACTGAATTCTTCTTGCAGGTTGCATATCATTGGCATAATTTGTGTCATAGTTTAGAGAATCTTTTATCCTCACTGGTTTCAGCCTGGAGCGGAGAGACATATGGTGCGCAGATCGTTGCTATTGTTTTTTCTTGCAGCATTTTTATCCTCGTGCTCAACTTTCCTTTATAGGGGAGGGGAAGTCGATTTTGTGAGAGTCAATGGCACCCACTTTTTCCACAACGGCAGACCGTACTATTATGCCGGCACCAATCTCTGGTACGGCGCTTATATCGGATCTCCCGGGGAGACCGGAGACAGGCCTCGTTTGCTGCGCGAACTTGATTCGCTGCACGCGATCGGTCTGGATAATCTCAGGATTATGGCAGGCTCGGAAGCGTCCAAAAAAGTACGAGGCATAAAGCCGGCATTCGTCCGCAGGCCGGGTGAGGTGAACGATTCGCTTCTCGCCGGACTCGATTTTCTTCTCGATGAGATGTCCAAGAGAAACATGAAGGGCGTCCTCTTCCTGACAAATTTTTGGGAGTGGTCGGGAGGGATGTCCGAATATGTTGCATGGGCGGATTCTTCTCACGCACTCGATCCTGAAGTCGACGGCTGGGGAAAATTCATGAATTTTTCCGCTGCGTTTTACCAGAATGAAAGAGCAAACGGATATTTCCGCGCCTACGTAAAAATGATCGTCACTCGCAGGAACACGGTGAACGGCAGAAACTATTCGGAAGACCCAACGATCATGTCGTGGCAATTGGCGAACGAGCCCCGCCCGGGAACAGGCGGCAACGATGCGCCGAACGTCCTTCCGTATTTCTACAGATGGATCGACGAAACGGCCGGTTACGTGAAATCTCTCGATACGAATCATCTGGTCTGCTCCGGCAACGAAGGGCTTGCCGGGAGCCTGCAATCGGAAGAATGCGTCCTTACCGCGCATCGTTCCAGGAACATCGATTATCTGACCGTTCACCTATGGCCGCTCAACTGGGGTTGGTTCAACCCTCAGAAATTTGAGGAAACGCTTCCGCCGTCGATCGAAAAAGCAACCGAGTATATTGGAAAGCATATTGAATATGCGCGTGAACTGAACAAGCCGATGGTGTTGGAAGAGTTCGGCCTTGGCAGGGACTCCGGCAGCTACGCACAGGGATCTCCCGTGACTGCGCGCGAACGCTATTACAGAAAAATATTTTCCATCCTGTACGATTCTGCCCGCGCAGGTACGCCGGTAGCAGGGTCAAATTTTTGGGGATGGGGAGGGGAAGGACAATCACAGAATGCGGACTTCATGTGGAAAGAAGGCGATCCGTTCACCGGCGACCCGCCGCAGGAACCGCAGGGGCGCAACTCAATTTTTATTTCTGACGTCTCGACGATCAGCATCATCAGAGATCACGCTGCAAGAATGAAACGGCTGGGAATCGCAGATACGGTAAGCGTCCGGACGTCAAAATGATTTTTTCAAGAAATCCAATGTGAGCGGTCAGAATCATCTGCCGCTTTCAGAGAAGAAGCATCATGGCTGGTATTAGAATCCGCAATCGTACAGAAATACAGGGGGAACTGACCGTGAAATATTTTTGGCCGATTGAGACCCGCGTTGCATCATCAAACCGGATACTGAAATATTGTTCTATTTTTTTATTGCTCCTTCTCTCATCGTGCGCATCGTACAACAGCCTTGAGTATCAGAAAGAGATTGGAGTCCGGCTGGTCGACTCCCTCGCAACAAGGGAGACCGTTCTTCTGTTCCGCAATCTCAAGACCATTTCCGAAAAGAAGATCATCTTCGGGCATCAGAACTCGACGCAGTACGGCGTCTACTGGAGAGGAGATTCTGCGCGTTCCGACATCAGAGATGTGACCGGCTCATTCCCCGGAGTATATGGCTGGGATTTTGAGAGCATTCCGAAACAAGACACTGCAAAAACCCATGACAGGGTTCCCAGATTAGTACGCGAAGCGTACGCCCGCGGAGGCATCAATACCTTCTCCTGGCATCACAGAAATCCGGTGACAGGTAACAGCTTCTACGACACGACAATTGCCGTCAAGTACATTCTTCCGGGCGGGCCATACCACGAACAATATTTGCGGGAACTAGATTCGCTTGCCGATTACAGCAATACGCTTGTCGACCAGGATGGAAACCCGATACCGATCATTTTCCGTCCGTACCATGAATTAGACGGCAGCTGGTTCTGGTGGGGAAAGCGGTTCTGCACGCCCGAAGAATTCGTTGCGCTCTGGAGAATGACAGTCGACTATCTTCGGTTGAACAAAGGGATCAGAAACTACCTGTATGCTTTTTCGACGGACCGCTGGTTCGATACCAAGGATGAGTACCTGGAACGCTACCCCGGCGACGCGTACGTCGACATTGTGGGGATGGACAATTACCACGACTTCACGCCGAAAGGCGACAGCGTGGTATTCGTAACTAAAAAATTGCGCATCATCTCTGCCATCGCCGGGGAAAGAAATAAGATCGCTGCTTTCACGGAAACAGGTTTCCTGCTCATTCCTGATACGGCATGGTGGACTGACCGCCTCTATAAGGCGATGGATGATGACAGCGTGCACATTGCGTATGTCATGGTCTGGCGGAATCCCGGGCCGTCGCAGTTTTACGCTCCGCATAAAGGACATCCCAGTGCCCAGAATTTCATTGATTTTCGCCGCAAAGAAAAGATGTTGTTTCAGGAGGATATTCCAAACTTGTACAAGAGTGTAATATTAGATGATCTTGTTTCCAAGACATTGCACCAGGAGTCTTCAGGGACTCTGCATTGACCTAGAAGCGGTCTCAAAAATGAACTTATGCTGACCCTTCGACGCGTCCCTCCTTTTTGGGGGGACTTGCTCAGGGTGAACAAATGGATGTTCACCCTGAGTAAGCGAACGGAGTGGGCGCATCGAGGGAACATGCGACATGTTCTTGAGACCGCATCGAGTAAAAAACAAGCCGTCTTATTCATTACAATTCTTACATTAAGACCATCACCATGAAAAGAATAATTTTGACGTTCTTTATCCTTCTCGTATTGCTGGCCTGGGCCAATGCCCAAGCGAAGCAAATCGACATTCGCGAGATGGGTGCGGCGGGAGACGGAACGACGATCAACACTCGCACGATCCAGAGGGCGCTCGATTCCGCGGCAACGTTAGGGGGCGGAACAGTGTATGTGCCGCCGGGAATTTACCTGACCGGAACCCTTCAGCTTCGCTCCAACGTCAATCTGTATCTTGAAGCGGGAGCAGTTCTGAAAGGAAGCGCGAACGTGAACGACTACATGTTCAACGGAAGAAGGGTTGGATTGCTCTTCACTCAGGATGCTGAAAATGTGTCCATCAGCGGGCACGGTACCATTGACGGGAACGGGGACGCCTACATGGTGCTCGATTCGGCGAAAAAGATGGACCACGCGGGCGTCATGTGGACGAGACAGGGGGATTTCTTCAGACATGTTTCCGAGGGACTCGGAGACGGACCGCTTGTGCCGAAGGACCGTCCGTACCAGATGATCATTTTTTCCGACTGCAAAAAAGTAACGATCCGCGACATCTCGATCACAAACTCGCCCTTCTGGACTCTCCATCTCGCCGACTGCGACGGCATTATTCTTTCCGGGCTCCGGATTTGGGGCAACCTTCTCGTGCCGAACAACGACGGGATGGACCTGACTTCCTGCAGCAACGCCGTCATATCCGATTGCGACATCCACACGGGGGATGATTGCATCGTCCTCACGGGGTACAATCACCACTTTGATCTGCCGGGATACAAATTTCTCAAACGCGTTTGTGAAAACATCACGGTGACGAACTGCACGCTGGTGTCCCGTTCGGCGGCCATACGGATCGGTGGATTCGACCAGAACCCGATGCGCAATTTCACGTTCAGCAATATCATCATCACAAACTCAAATCGAGGGATCGGACTCTTTGTTCGGGATCAAGGATCCATCGAGAATGTTCTCTTCTCGAATATCGTCATCGAGACGCGCCTCTTTACGGGCGACTGGTGGGGAAATGGTGAACCGATACAGCTTTCGTCAGTCAGGCTGACGAAGGATGTCCCGCTTGGAAAGATGAAGAATATCAAGTTCGACCACGTCGTCTGCAAAGGTGAATCCGGTATTTTTGTGTATGGCACCGAAGAAAGCGTGATCGAAGACGTGTCATTTTCCGACGTGCGGTTCCATATTGCCGACGGAAAGCTCAACGACGTCAGCGGCGGAAATTTCGATCTGCGGCCGGTTATGGATCCGAAGATATCACTCTTTTCCCATGACATTCCGGCGTTCTACGCACAGTACGTCAAGAACCTGCGTATTGAGAACTTCGACCTGACGTGGGACATGATGAAGGAACAGTACTTCACCAACGGAATAGAAGCGAATAATTTCGATGGGTTGAGAATTATAGGATTTCGCGGAACTGGCGCGCCGAACAATTCAAAAGCATTTCCGGTATCACTCCGCGACGGAAAAGATTGCGAAATTACTCCCGCGGACATTTCAGTCTCGAAAGAAAACGTAAAGGAAAAGTAGTTTGGATCACCTCATTCCCAAACCCCGTTGAGAAGAATTATCTCGTTCCCAACGTCCCGTTGGGAACGGACAATTGAAATCTCGGCATCCATCAAAAACGTTCCCAAACGGAGTTTGGGAACGAGATGTAAGAGTTTCTTCATCTTGTTCCCACCGTCCAGTTGGGAACGGGCAACTGAAATCTCGGCATCCATTAAAAACGTTCCCAAACGGAGTTTGGGAACGAGATGTAAGAGTTTCTTCATCTTGTTCCCACCGTCCAGTTGGGAACGGGCAACTGATAACCGGGCACGGCTCCATTAACGTTCCCAAACGGAGTTTGGGAACGAGATGTAAGAGTTTATTCATCTTGTTCCCACCGTCCAGTTGGGAACGGGCAACTGATAACCGGGCACGGCTCCATTAGCGTTCCCAAACAGAGTTTGGGAACGAGATGTAAGAGTTTATTCATCTTGTTCCCACCGTCCAGTTGGGAACGGGCAACTGATAACCGGGCACGGCTCCATTGGCGTGCCCAAACAGAGTTTGGTCACGAGATGTAAAACGGAGTTTGGGAACGAGGTTATTTCCCTCCCCATGCGCGTTTTTTGCGTCCCGCGTTATTTCCTGGATAAGGGGAGAATTAAGGCGGGGTCGATGAATCGTTGGGCACAGGCTTTCGTTCCAGCAGCGCGAAAGAAGTATTCTCGAAGCGGACTTGATAATTGTCCATCAGCATGTTGCGTCCTCCAGCTAATGGGGGGGCAATAAGCTCTGATTCCGGCGCTTCGTTTTTCTGGACGACAAGATAGCGCTCATCTAGCAACGTCGGATCTTCTATTTTGTGATCGTAAGAAAAATGAACGATGCGGAAATTTTTCAGCGGCAGTCTGCTCGAAATTTGTATCCTGACAGTATACGCTCCGTTAGTTACTAATCCGATGGAGCCGCTCGTGTAAATAGCAGGGAGTTGTTCGCCGGCGAATATCGCGTCCCTCACCGTTGCGTCGATGCATTTCGCTGCGTCTTTGTATACCGCGACTCCGACCGAGGGCATAACGAGCTGGACAAGCGGCATGGCAAGAAGGCCGGCCACTATGATGCTTCGCTGTCCGGCGGTCGACGTTCTTCCAAATATTTCGAGGAGACCGGCTCCCCCCGCAACGGTGAGGAAGAGGCCGAAAGTCAGCACGTATCTCCAGTTCCACCACCACTCGTCGATCCCGACGTAGCCCTTAAGCGCTGCAGTGAGGGTGAAAAGCACAGGGAGGACGAAGAAGAGTAATAAAAGAAGAACTTTACGATCGACGCGTTTTTGTCGGCGCGAGATGAATGCAGCGGCCGCGGCGAGAAGCAAAACCGGACCGAAGATGACGAGGATGGCGCGGCAGAATGTTCTCGCGATATTAAACGAAAGGTGTTGCGACGATTCTCGATAGACGGCAGAAAGAACGGAGTACGTTCCGCGCGCAAATTCGAAAGGATTCCCGAACACGATGAAATGCCACAAGAACCAAAGCGCCAATCCGGCACAACTCAGAAACGAGATCGCGGCGATCCGGATGGCTTCCGGTTTTTGCGTCCCCCTCCATTGTGATACGGCTTTCGACATACCAACGAACACGACGAGTGGCGCAAGAGGCCACGCCTCGTACCTGCACAGAGTCGCCAGCATGACGGCGAGTGCGCATATTAAAAACCATGATCGTGAATAGTCCGACAGCCAGCGGTACAGCGCATACCCGGCAAGAGTAATAAAAAAGATCAGGCTCGGCTCGTCCATCGGTGTGAGGGACATGTACACTACGTTCGGATTGAGCCCGTACAGGCTCGCCATCAGAAACGCCGCCGGTGCAGAACCGGTGATCCTCTTGACGAGCAGGAACAGCAAGACGCCCGTGCCAATGAGGCACGGGATCCCAACAAACGCTCCGGCGATCCCGGAATAGAAAAATGAATCGATCGACGCAAATGGAAGGAGAAGGAGGTGCGGCAATGGAAGCCACACCGTCCCGATGATCGGGATCTCATGCGGATGTGAATCCGTGAATTCGCGGGCTTTGATAATGTGCGACGCAGCATCGCCGAAATAGTATAACGAATACTTGTCAAAATGGTGCAGTACAAATCCAGCGGTGCATGCAACAACAAAAAGAAGAAGAGCCAGAAGATACTGCTCTTTTCCGGAAATAAATTTGATTATCCGATGTTCGGGGCGCTTGTGATTCGTGTTGTCGCCGGCAAATGTGTTCATACCCTGCTGCGGATAAACGTGCGTTAACAGCGTTCCGTGGAAAAAAAGAAAGGCGTTGAAGCTTCTGAATAATCACAAAAGTATGGCTCACGCAAATCCCAATGGGATGGCTTCGCCAGACGCAAAATCGCAAAATGTTTTAAAAATAGACTCCTTGCGCCTTGGCGGCTTAGCGAGAGACGATTTTTCAGATGTCTCAAGTTACTATTTTCCGCTTGTTCCTTGAAATAGGTTAAACGATTCCATCGCATTGATAATTTGGTCCGCCATCTTTCGGTGTGTTTCGACGGTCGGGTGGCCGTACGCGACATACCCCCCCGGAAACTCATCGAACTGGGCATAGTAAATGTCGTGCTTGCCGGAAGCGGCCTCATCGTCGACGACTTTTTTAACGTTGGTGCGGATCCATTCATGGAACGCTGCGACGGCAACTATCTTGACCTTCGGATAGACGCGGCGGACAGTATCCAGGAAGCTGTGGTATGTTTTTTGAAAGGCTGCAGATTTTTCATCGGAGATTTTTCCGTCTTTGTCTTTTAATCCTGAATGATCATTCAAGCCGAGGCAGACCACGACCACGGCGGGAACCCATTGATTGAAATTCCATTTCGGCTCGCTCGTTTCCATCAGCGTCCGGTCAAATCTCTTAGGGATTGTTTCATCGACGTTTCCCTGCCAATCGCAGTACAATCCGGCTCCCGAACGGCAGGTTGTCGTATATTGCGCGTTGAAATGTTTTGCGATGAGGGGCGCGAAGCCTTTGTCGATGTTGGTGACGGGAAACCGTGCTTCCCATTCCAATTGCTGCACCGTCGCCTCGTCGCTCTCGGCCGCTGTGAACGAGTCGCCGATGAATTCGATCTTTCGCGACGGTTTCTCAGGAGGGGGAAAAAGCGAAGCGTCGTTGTCAAGAATAAATCCGCAGAATGTATATGGTTTGTCGAACGTGATATTCCGCCTGCTGAGCAGGAACGTGTGACGCCTGTTTTGAAGGCTGTCCGCGAGGATATAATCTGTTACGCCCGGATTCGTTCCGTGAAAGACGCCGTGAAGTTTGCCGTCGATATAGACATTGAAGTAGTCGGTGCCGTCGACTAAGCGGATCCCGATCGAAGTCCCGGAAAATTCTGTGCACACGTAGATGCCGGGCCAGGAATATCGCGGGTGAAGCGAGTCGGCCATGTCCCACCGGCCGAAATATTGAATGTTCGGATTGTTCGGAGGAATCAACTTCCCTGCCCAGGCTGTACCGCCGAAGCCGACGACCTGAAATGCAATGAGAACAAGGAGCAAACAATTTTGTTTCATAATTTCCCTTTATTCTTTATTATTCACGCGCAAATTGCACTTTTTGACATTGAGAATATCATGAGATTTGCAATGAAATACAAATGTGCTGCTTAGTGAGAATTATGGCATTGCGTGTTCAATGACCCACGATTCAATTTTTGGTAGCGCCTTAATTTGAATGGCGTGCTTCTTAAAATGGATTGCCCGGTCATCCTGAGCGGAGCGAAGGATCCATGACAGTCCACTATCGTGGATTCCCGATGCTGAGTTGACATAGATTCTTCTCCCACCAGAAAGCGGCGGGATCAGAATGACACTACTCAAGTATTCTCATATGCCTATTCAAATTAGGACACGACTTAATTTTTCTCTTGTTGCACGCGATGCGAAGAATGACTACTATCATTATCCAAAACGAAAGCGGTGAAAACCTATGAAAAAGACGCACATGAAAAAGAATGGGGCGGTATGCAGCTGCGTGTTTGTCCTCTCCCTTCTTCTCTCGTACTGCGCTTCCGGGAGAACGCCGGCCGGAAATCTTGCCGATGGAGTGCAAGAGAACCGGGATTCCATCACCGTCGAACTGCAGCGGGTTCTCGACGACGAGTTAAAACAATTTTATCCCCTCTCGATCGATACGACCTATGGGGGTTTTTTCAGCGATATTAATTATAAGTGGGAACTCGACGGTCCGCAGACGAAGATGATCGTTACGCAGGCACGTCATATCTGGTCGACCTCCAACGCCGCGATGTTTTACCAGAAGGACAACGCGCTTCGTACCATTGCAGCCCACGGTGTTGAATTCCTCAGGAACAAAATGTGGGATCGTGAATTTGGCGGGTTTTACAATTTAGTCAATCGGGAGGGAGAACCCATCAACGAAGGCCCGGAACTTGTAAAACAGGCGTACGGGAATGCCTTCGCTATTTATGGATTGGCTGCATACTATCGGGCGTCGGGGGATACGGCTGCATTGGCATTGGCACAGGAGACATTCCGATGGCTTGAAAAGCACAGCTACGATCCAACGTACGGAGGTTATTTTCAGTTCATGTCGAGAGACGGAACTCCGTTTATAGAAGGGTACCATGGCGTTGCCCCGAAAGATCAGAATTCCATGATCCATATTCTTGAATGCTTCACCGAGTTGTATAAAGTCTGGCCCGATTCGCTCCTCAAAGAACGGTTGAATTCACTCCTCGTGCTGATACGAGACACCGTTACAACGAGAAGGGGAAATTTAGTGTTGTTCCTTCAACGCGATTTCACTCCGATCTCTTTTAAAGATTCCAGTCCAGCCGAGAGAGAAAAAAATTTTGAATTCGATCATGTTTCTTTCGGCCACGATGTCGAGACGGCGTATTTGATGCTGGAGGCATCGGAAGCTCTTGGAATCCACAATGACACGAAGACCCTAAAAGTAGCAAAGAACATGGTCGACCATGTCTTGACGAATGGATGGGATAAAGACCACGGCGGGGTGTACGACGGCGGATATTATTTCGGCAACAGCGAAAAGGCGACCATCGTCAGAAACACAAAAGAATGGTGGGCGCAGGTAGAAGCGTTCAATTCATTCCTCATGATGTCGCAATTATTTCCAAACGACAGCATGCACTATTACGATCGATTCTGCGAACAATGGGATTACTGCAAGAAGTATGTTGTCGACCAGGAACGCGGAGGCTGGTACTGGGGAGGGACCGACATTGTGCCGAGAAATGTCTACGCCCCGAAGGCATCCATTTGGAAATGCAACTACCATACCTCGCGCGGTGTGATCAATTGCATCAACAGGCTGAAAAGCGCGGCGATTGTCTCCGATCAGAAGCAGTACGACCCGGTGAATAAAAACGCCACACCCGAAGCCCAAAAACTTTTGGCCTATTTATATTCCATCAAAGGAAAAAACATCATCGCCGGTCATCACAATGCCGTGGGAAGGGCGGACATTTTTCCAAACCGGGTGAAAGAGCTGACCGGGAAAACGCCGGAAATCTGGGGATGCGATTTCATCAATTACTACAGGCCGGGAAATGCGGATTCCCTTGTTCAGGAAGCATATCAAAAATATAGAGACGGCTACATTGTAACACTCATGTGGCATGTCGGCAGGCCGCAGGACGACCCTCCATTCAAATGGAAAGAAAGCGTCCAGGGGAAGATGACCGATGAGGAGTGGAAAGAATTGACAACACCGGGGACGCCGTTGAACTCCCGGTGGCTCGCCAGGGTGGATACGATCGCAAAGTTTCTGAACGACCTCCAAGCTCTCGGCGTTCCGGTTTTATGGCGGCCCTATCATGAATCGAACGGCGTCTGGTTCTGGTGGGGCAACAAACGGGGAGAGAATGGTTTCCCAAAATTATACAGGATGATGTACGACCGGTTCGTCAACTATCACAAACTGAACAATCTCATCTGGGTCTGGAATACCAACGCGCCGCGTCAGTTGATCAACGACGAAGCCTATATCTACGACGATTACTTTCCGGGGATGAATTTCGTCGACATCCTTGCAACCGACGTCTATCACCACGATTACCGGCAGAGCCACCACGATGATCTTATGAGACTGGGCCAGGGGAAAATAATTTCTCTCGGGGAAGTGGGAGAAGTGCCGTCACCGGAAATTCTCGGCCATCAGCCGATGTGGACATGGTTCATGGTCTGGGCAAATTTTGTAAACAATCACAATACTCCCGAACAAATAAGAGATCTTTATAATTATCCGAAGATCATCACTCGCGAAAATTTCGGGAAAAATTAACAAGAATTTTTTCATTGTATTCTCATGAAAGCTGGCGGCATGTTTCACGCTGGCGATGTGGCAGGGAGAATCCGCCGCCGCGCAGCAGCTGCAAAAGTAAATGACGGATTTCTATCACAATCGATAAGCGGTGGATCATGGTAAAACCGGTCATCCTTTTTGTCGTTACATCGTTGCTCGCCGCGATCCAGCCCGGAGCGCGCGGTCAATCGAAAGATCAGACCCGGTCACTCCGTATCGGTGATGAAGGATACTACGAGACTCCGGGCCTTAACGTGATGATGTTCGATGATTTTTATCCCGAAGGTCATCAAGGAGGATTGACGATTATCCAATGCGGCAGGCGGGTGGCGGCGAACGGAGATGTTCGGCTTGAACCCGGTCCGGGACAGTGGTCGCCCGTTCCAAAAGTAGGAAAACGCCGCGTCGATAAAGAAAAGGGGGTCATCACCGTCGAGTTGTCGTATCCCGATTCAAGCCAGGACCGGAAAGGATTCAACCCGATCGAGTATCCCGACCTGAAATTTAAATACACGATCAAGACGGAAGCGGTAGGCGACAGCATAAAGCTAACCGTTACTCTCGATGAACCGCTGCCTGCCGCATGGGCGAACAGAGTTGGTTTTAATTTGGAACTGTTTCCCGGCCAGCTCTTCGGAGAACATTTTTTCATGGACGGCAAGCCGGGAATATTCCCGCGCCAGGCGAACGGACCGATGATAAAAGACGACGAAGGAAATTTCCAGATCACTCCGATGGCCGTAGGGAAAAGGTTGATCGTGGCGCCCGGCAGCCGGGAAAAGGAATTGACGATCACAACCAATGCGAGCGATCTTCAGTTGATCGACGGAAGAGGCCTCTATAACAACGGTTGGTTCGTCGTGCGTTCGACCATTCCGCTCGGCGGGCTCAAAAATGCCGTTGAGTGGATCATCAGCCCGAAGATAAATACTGGATGGAGATATACACCGGTCGTACAGGTTTCACAGATCGGCTATCATCCGAAACAGAAAAAATTCGCCGTCATCGAACTGGATAAACTCACGACATCGTACGAAACCATCCGGCTGATAAAAATAGGACCCGATTCCGAGACGATTGTGAAGTCGGAGGCGGCTCCCGTTCCGTGGGGGCGGTTCTTACGGTACCAGTATCTCCGCTTTGACTTCGGCGACGTTACCGAGGAGGGATTGTATAGAGTGGAGTACGGAACTCAAAAGTCAAACGAGTTTGAGATCAGAAACGATGTTTTTGCAAGAAATGTTTGGCAGCCAACGCTCGAATATTTTCTGCCGATACAAATGTGCCATATGACAGTAAAGGATAGATTCCGGATTTGGCACGGCCTCTGCCACATGGATGACGCCGTTATGTCGGAGGTCAATCACGATCATTTCGACGGGTATTTTCAGGGACCGTCAACGCTCACCACATTCAAGCCTGGTGAACATGTGCCCGGTTTGAACATCGGCGGGTGGCATGATGCCGGCGATTATGACCTGCGAGTGGAATCGCAGGCTGAAACGGTCTACAAGCTTGCCCTCGCGTATGAATTTTTTAAAGATGATTATGACCAAACGTCGATCGACCAGGTAACTAGAGTCGCTGAGATCCACAAGCCCGACGGGAAGCCGGACATCCTCCAGCAGGTCGAACACGGTGTTCTGTCGATCATGGGGGGATACGAGTCCATGGGAAGATTATACCGGGGGATGCAGGAAGCGACGCTTGGACAGTACGTTCATCTCGGCGATGCCGGGACGATTACCGACAATCTCGTTTACAAAGAAAATGAAAAAGATCCTGTCCTGGGCCGGCCGCTGCCGAAAGATGACCGGTGGGTTTTCACTGAAGAGAATCCAAAAAGGGAGTTGTATACTGCGCAAAGGTTGGCCGCAGCAGGGAGAGTTCTGAAGAATTATAACCCCGAACTCGCCCGAAAGTGTTTGACGGCAGCTGAAGAGCTTTACAAAAAGAATGTGAAGTCGAAGCCGCTGGATAAAATAAGTGTTGTGGCGGAGCTATACCTCTCAACATCGAATGAAGAATATGCGAAAATATTATTAGAGAACAAGGATTTGATAAGCAGCAATATCATCTATTGCGCCGAAGTTGCCGGCAGGATCGTTGAGAAGCTGCACGACACCGCCTTTACGGCGAAAATTAATGAAGGAGTTAAGGAGGCTTTTCACAAAATTGCCGAGCAGCAAAAGCAAAACCCGTACGGCGTGCCGTATCGGCCGTACATCTGGGGAGCGGGCTGGGATATCCAGTCTTTAGGAGTGAAAGAGTTATTTCTTCACATCGGCTTCCCGAAAATATTTTCGTCGGAGTATGCTTTTAACGCCATGAATTTCATCCTCGGATGTCATCCCGGGGAAAATACTTCGTCGTTTGCTTCCGGTGTCGGCGTGAGATCGTTGACCGTTGCGTACGGAGGCAACCGTGACGATTGGTCGTACATCCCCGGCGGCGTCGGGAGCGGTACGGCGCTTATCCGGCCCGACCTTCCCGAATTAAAAGTCTGGCCGTATTTCTGGCAGCAGACCGAGTACGTGATGGGAGGAGGGGCAACAGACTTCATGCTCCTGGCAATGGCCGCCGATAAACTCTTAAATGAAAAGACTCATTGATCAATCCCGTAGAGGCCGGGAGAAGAAACTATCTTATAGATTCGTTTCATTGTTGTATGTAGAACTGTTCATTGAAAGTTAACATTCAATTCCATTTGAAATTGTCATGCTGAGCCCCGCTTTTCAGCGGGGTAGACTCCGCGAAGCATCCACGACAATGAAGCCTCGTAGATTCACAATGCGTGATTGTCATGGATTCTCCCGAAGGGATGCCTTCGGCATTCACTTCGCTTCGCTCCGTTCAGAATGACATTTATTGGAGGTTTTGAGATGGCTTCTTGTTAGTTTTACGATACTCTCATATTCAATCATCACCGCACTACGAACATCGACAATCAATTCAAGGAGAATCACATGGAAGAAACAATGCAGAAATTGCCGCTCAAGGAAAAGATCGGCTACGGCTTTGGTGATTTTGCATCGGTATTATTCTGGCAGAGCATCACGATGAACATGATGTTCTTCTATACCGATGTCTTCAAAATTGCCGCGACGACGCAGGCAGCAGTGGTCGCCGGGACCATGATCATGGTCTCGCGCCTTTTCGACGCAGTGATCGATCCGGTCATCGGCATGACGGCCGACCGGACGGAAACCCGGTGGGGAAAATTCAGGCCGTATCTGATCTGGATGGCGCTCCCGCTTGCCGTCACCGCAACGCTGACGTTCACGACGCCGAACTTTGGCGAATCGGGAAAACTTGTCTATGCGTACGTCACGCTCTTCCTTTTCATGGCGTGCTATGCCGGCATCAATATCCCATACTCGTCGCTTCTTGGCGTGTTGACTCCCGACGCAACACAGAGGACGAGTGCATCATCCTTCAAGTTCACTTTTGCGTACATCAGCGGAATGACCGTCTCGGCAACCTCGCTGATTCTTGCAAAGCACTTCGGCAACGGGGTGGACACACGCGACCCCGGCGGATGGACGAAGACGATCATGATCTACGGCGCAGTTGCCATCGTTTTCTTTGTCCTCACATTCTTATTCACAAAAGAACGAGTGCGCCCTCCTAAAGCTCAGAAAACACCCGTCAAAACGGACCTCAAGGACCTTGTGACGAACGGGCCGTGGCTCGTCCTTCTGTTTGCAACGATCACGATGATCATGTTCGTTGCCTCGAGAATCGGCGTGACAAATTATTATTTTAAGTACTACATTACGAACTACTCGGACGTAACTCATAACACGATCAACTACAGCTTCCTGTGGTGGAATTTCAACTGGGGCTTTGAAGAGGTCACGACAGTCTTCAACACTCTCGGTCAGGGATGTTCGATTCTCGGAGCGCTTCTTGTCCCCCTCCTGACGAAAAGGATAGGAAAGAAAAACGGCTTCCTCACGTTGTTTGTGATCGCGATGCTCAGTACCGGCGCATTTTATTTCTTAACGCCCGAGCACCTCACGTTGATATTCCTCTTCCAGATCATCGGTTCATTGACAGGCGGCCCGTTATCAGTCGTCATCTGGGCGATGTATGCCGACACGGCAGACTATTCCGAATGGAAGAAAGGGCGCAGGGCGACAGGCCTCGTTTTCTCAGCGTCGGCAACGTGTCAGAAGGTTGGATGGGCGATCGGCGCATTGTTCACCGGCGCTCTTCTTTCCGGCTACGGATTCATGGCAGACAAACCGCAGTCCGCGGAAGTGAACCATCTTCTGGTTTCTCTCATGAGCATTATTCCCGCAGCGTTCGGCATTCTCTCCATTATCCTGATTCTCTTCTATAAACTTGATGAAAAGACGATGATGGGTATTGCCAAGGACCTTGTGGAGAGAAGGAAGGCGAGCGGTAACGAAGCGCTGACCGTGTAGGAAGAGCAATTAAGAATTATGAATTAAGAATTAAAAATGTTTGGCCACAAAGAGACTATGACACCAAAAGATTTTTAAAATTAAAAAAAATCTTAGTGTCTTTGCGCCTTTGTGGCACATTGTAAACTAAAGTTCAAACAACCAACACATCAATACGATCATTAAGGATATCACCATGAAAAAAACAATTGTTGGCAATGCGCTGCCGAATGTGCCGTGGCAGGACAAACCAAAAGGATGCACCGACGTCGTCTGGAGATACGACAAGAATCCCGTTATCGACAGAAAACCGATCAAAGATTCGAGCCGGGTCTTCAACAGCGCCATCATTCCATACAAGGGCGAATTCATCGGCGTTTTCAGGGCGGACCACTTTAACGGATATCCGAATCTCCATCTCGGGCACAGCAAAGACGGTTTCCACTGGGATGTCCAGGACGAGATCATCAGGTTCCAGAACGAAGACGGCTCGCCCGCGAAACCGATCCTCTACGGGTACGATCCGCGTCTGCTGGAGATCGATGGGACATACTACATTGTCTGGTGCAATTATTCAAGCGGACCGACTGTCGGCATTGCGAAGACAAAAGATTTCAAAACTTTCACTCAGCTCGAGAACGCTTTTCTTCCCTTCAACCGCAACGGCGTTCTCTTTCCGAGAAAAATAAACGGCAACTTTGTGATGCTCAACCGCCCCAGCGACAACGGGCACACGCCCTTCGGCGATATCTATCTAAGCCAGAGTCCGGATTTGACCTATTGGGGCAAGCACCGCCTCGTGATGAAGACAACTCATTATTGGTGGAAGAATACAAAACTTGGCGCCGGAGCGGTTCCGATAGAAACGACGGAAGGATGGCTGCTGATCTATCACGGCGTCTGCACGACATGCAGCGGATTCATTTACAGCATCGGTGCAGCGCTGCTTGATATTCATGATCCTTCCAAGATCATTGCCGACTGCGCGAATTATATCTTGACTCCGGAAACGCCGTACGAAACAATAGGGTTCGTCGCAAACGTCTGCTTCCCTTGCGCAACGCTGCAGGATGCGGAGACCGGAAGAATGGCGATCTTCTACGGCGCCGCGGACACATACTGCGCGCTCGCCTTCACGCAAGTGGATGAACTCATCGCATTCATCAAGGCTCATCCGAGTACACCGATCCAGTAAATCATGTTGCGCAAGACGCCAATATCATCAATGCCACGAAGTCACTAAGTGTCTTCGTGTCTTGGTGGCGCTATGCTTTTGAACTCTGCGTAACATCAGCACCATGAACTTATTCTGAGGATTTTTCAATGCAATTCGGATATTTCGACGATCTCAACAAGGAGTATGTTGTTGAGCGGCCCGATACTCCCCGTTCGTGGAGCAACTATTTGGGCTCCACAGAATACGGCGCCATCATCACCAACAACGCCGGCGGATACAGCTTCTATAAATCCGCGGCACAGGGCCGTTTCACCCGGCTGCGCTTCAACGTTATTCCCATGGACCAGCCGGGGCGCTACGTCTACATTCACGATAAAGAAAGCAAAGACTTCTGGTCCGCCTCATGGCAGCCGGTCGGTAAGCCGCTGAAGGAATATACTTCGGAGTGCCGTCATGGGACGGCATATACGAAGATCGCTTCCGACTATTCATCGATCAAGACTGAGACCCTTTTCTTTGTTCCGCTCGGACGGCTTTATGAATGTTGGCTCCTCAAAGTAACCAACAACGATACAAAGAAAAGAACCCTGAGCTTGTTCACGTACGTCGAGTACGCGAATAATTGGAATTTGTCTCAGGACATGATCAACCTTCAATATTCCCAGTTTATTTCGAAGATGGATGTTGTCGGCAACATCATCGATCATGGAACGAACGTCTACATGCCCGAGCGCCCCGATCACTTTGAGGACGACGGACAGGCGCGCCATACGTTCCTTGCCATGACAGGTGCCGATATCAAAGGATTCGATACGGACAGGGAAATCTTTCTCGGTCCATACCGGACCTACGCCAATCCGATCGTGGTCGAAGAAGGGCGCTGCCGGAATTCGAAATCCGTGGGCGACAACGGATGCGGCACGCTGCAGGCAGATGTTGAATTGCAGCCGGGTGAATCGAAGGAACTTGTCATCCTCATGGGCATCGGCAAGGCCGGCGTTGAAGGAAAAAAAGCCGTACAGGAAATAGGCGCTCCGGAAAAAGTGAGAGACGAATTCAAGAAGCTGAAAGAGTACTGGCATTCGAGGCTCCGTGGAATGACCGCCGAAACGCCGGACGGTGAATTCAACAGCATGCTGAACATGTGGAATCCGTACAATTGTTTGATCACGTACGCATGGTCGCGTGCGGCAAGCCTTGTCTATACCGGCGAGCGCGACGGTCTTGGGTATCGTGACACGGTCCAGGACATGCTGGGAGTTCTTCATACGATACCCGGCGAAGTAAGAGAACGTCTCGAACTCATGATCACGGGACAGGCGTCAACAGGCGGGGCGATGCCCGTCGTGAAGCCGTTCGCTCATAAGCCGGGGAGCGAAAAGCTTCCGGCTGAAAAAGAATACCGCTCCGACGATTGCATGTGGCTTTTCAATACGATCCCTGCCTACGTGAAGGAAACGGGCGACGTCGCTTTCTTCGACAAAGTACTTCCGTACGCCGACAAGGGCGAAGATACGGTGGTGGGTCATTTGCGGCGCGCAATACAATTCAATCTCGACCGATCCGGCGCGCATGGATTTCCCTGCGGGCTGTCGGCGGATTGGAATGATTGTCTTCAATTGGGACACGACGGCGAGACGATTTTTGTCGCATTCCAATTGCGGTACGCTCTCAGGGAGTACATCGAGGTCTGCACAATGCTCAACAGGCCCGAAGAAATCGCCTGGGCGAAAAGCAATCTTGCAAAGCTGGACGAAAACCTCGAGAAGCACGCCTGGGATGGCGAATGGTATCTTCGCGCGTTCAGGGCTGACGGGCTGAAGTTCGGCTCGAAAGAGAACGATGAAGCATCGATATTTCTGGAGCCGCAGCCATGGGCTGTGTACAGCGGACACCTAACCGAAAAGCGCGCCGCTCTGCTGATGGATGTCGTGAACAAACGCCTCTCGACGGAATACGGTTTAATGATCTGCGATCCGCCGGTCGAAAAAACGGACCCGACGGTGATCAAAGCGGTATTGTTCAACAAGGGAATGAAAGAGAACGGCTCGATCTTTTGCCACACGCAGGGCTGGGCGATCATCGCAGAGACGATGCTCGGAAGAGGGAACCAGGCGTACGAATATTACCGGAAGTTCATGCCCTCGGCGTACAATACGAAGGCTGAAATCCGGCAGATAGAACCGTATGTCTATTGCCAATTCACGAACAGCAAGTATAGTCCTCGGTACGGAGCGTCGCGGCTTCCCTGGCTGAGCGGCAGCGCATCGTGGGCGTACTACACTGCCACTCAGTACATTCTCGGTGTCCAGCCCGACTACCGGGGTTTGAAGATCGATCCCTGCATCCCTTCGGATTGGAAGGAAATAAAATTCTCACGAAAATTCAGGAAGAAAGATTTCGCCATCGTCATCAGGAACACGGACGGCCGTCAAAAGGGAGTGAAGAAAATTACGGTGAATGGCGAGGAGATCGAAGGAAACATCATTCCATTCGATCGGATGAAAGAACAGAACGAAGTCCTGGTCGTTATGTAAGATTGAACAGGTATTCTATAAAAGCTATCTCAAAAACCCCGAGTAAGGTTATCCAATAGCAACCCAGCCTTGCCAACCGATGTAACTGTAGTGTCATGGATTCATCGCTTCGCTCGGAATGACAATGAAAAGGCTTCGGTCTCTGTCAATCTGAGGATCCCGACGCTTTTTGTCGGGAGACGAAGAATCCATGACAATACTGCATGGTACATCCTCACTGCTTCGATGTCATGGATCCTTCTCCCACATCAAAACGGCGGTCGACGACTCGCGAGGATCAGGATGACCTTACTGGACTTTTCTAAGATGGCTTCCAATCAAAAAGACCCCGGCGAAGGATGCAAGAGCACCTTCTTCTTTCGGCTCAGCAATCATTCTCATCAGACTACTCCAATGTATCCTTCGGCGTACCGCGTACCAAACTCTCGAATCGTTGAACTTCAATAGGACATAAAACTATGGAACGGCGAAATTTTCTCTTTGGCCTGCCCGCCGCAGCAGTGACCTTACGTTATTCCGCATCTCTTGCGCAGAACGATGATAACCATTCCTCATTGTCATCAGCCCGTGACCCGATTGTTGAAAAAGTCAAACTCGCAATGCTCTCTTTGCAGCGAGCGACGTGGGAACAAGGGGTTGCCATGCAGGCGATGCTCGAGGCAGGAGAGGATCAGCTCGTGATCCTGATGGCCAAAGATGCCGTTCTTCGTCAGTCGCCGGATGGGCGGCTGGCCATGCTCGGAGAAGAATTTGCACTGAGCGATGCCTGCTGTCCGGGCGAAGCAGTCTTGTGGGCGGCAAAGAGAACCGGCGACCAGAACCTGTTGAATGGTTTTGACAAATTGTTGGATTATGTTTTAAACAAAGCTCCGCGAACGAAGGACGGCATCATTTATCATTTCACGAACATCCCGCAAATCTGGAGCGACATTATGTACATGCTCCCGCCGTTCCTTGCTGCCGCAGGGAAATATGACGAGGCCGTCAAACAAATAGACGGAGCGAGAGGATTTCTCTGGAATCCTGACAAGAAACTCTTATCGCACATGTGGGATTGTGAGAAACAGGTTTTTGTGCGAAAGGATTGCTGGGGCGTCGGTAACGGGTGGTCGGCAGCGGGCATGACAAGAGTCATCCGTGCACTCCCGGATTCCATGCAGGCCGAAAAGAAAAAACTGATCGGATATGTGAAGGATATCATCGACGGATGTCTTGCGCATTTGCGTGCGGACGGGCTTTTTCATAACATCGTCGACGACCCTCATTCGTTTGTCGAAACGAACCTTGCGCAAATGCTGGCATATTCTATCTACCGCGGCATACGGGGAGGATGGATCGATGAACGCTACAGAGAAAAGGCAGACAGGATGCGGCTAGCCGTTCACCTAAAAGTCGATGACCTCGGCTTGGTACAGGGTGTCTGCGGCAGTCCGGAATTTGACCATCCGGGAACGGCTACCGAAGGCCAGGCTTTCTTTATTATGATGGAAGCTGCGTACAGCGTGCTGAACGACGGCAGTAAAACGAAGGGATAAGAAGATGTGGAGGAGTATTAAGAAGGAAAGTTTTTCAAAGAATTGGAAGGCTTCATCGAACCGCGGCGCGATGTCCTGGTTGTCTTGTTTATGTCCTGCTTGTTGTTTTTCTTTTTATGGCTTGACGCTTTGACCAATGTCCCCTTTGAGTTTAGCACCCTTCCGGGCTAATTTTATCGATGTCTCCTTTGTCCCCTTTATGTCCCGTTTCCTTCTTAGTTCATATATTACACCCCGTCCAGTAGTACCTGACTTTACAAGAATTTCTTTTGTAACTAAGTCGTCAAGATCACGCGACGCTGTTTTTTTAATGGCGCCCGTAATATTTTGATACTCGGAATTATTCGTTCGCTTAGATATTTTTATTTGTTGTAATGCCTTTTTCTGCCGATCATTTATATTCAACGAAGCAAGAACATCATCCGTGAGCCAGTCGCGCCAGAGTGTTACAACAAACTGGCTACCCACTTGTTTGAAATCGGGTTCCGGCAATTCTGCTTTTGTGCAGAGTGCAATCATGTCCAGTGTACCCGTGCCTGCCTTCTCGATGTAATGTGTCAGAAACAGGAGCTCTGCCAGACGGAGGTTTCTAGGAATGGAAGAATGAGCCGTGCGAAGAGACTCGGGGACTAATCCGGCCGGCAATGAGCCAGGGTTCCATACCTCAACACGATCTGCAAAGACCATCACCTGCACCGCCGCATTGGATGTATAGTCGCGATGGGCGACGGCATTCACAATTGCTTCACGAATAGCTTTGTATGGAATTTCGTATTCCACAGAGCTTGCCGGAGAATTGTTTTGCGGTGTTACTGAACGATTGAGCTTTGAGAGAACGAAATCGACCGCTGCGTCGACCTGATCAAACACAGTTCCGTTGAAAATCTGATATGACGGAATGGGTTTCGCGACCATTGTTCCATGAAAATGAAGGCATTTGGTTTCTGCCTGGACAAAAATCTTTTTGGGCTGCTTCGCAAACAACAATAGAACACTGTTCCTCAGATGGCCATTTTGAATAAGGCCGAGATGACGAAGTGCATCCGCCGGAGGAGTGTTTTCTGAAAGGGGATAATTACGTTCTTCGCGTGCTTTCTTTAAAAACCAAGAGATCTTTTCGGGGGCGATATCGGCCATGACCGCTGCTGTGTTCAATGCACCGTCGAATGGGTCGGTCGTGATGATATGGTGTTCTTCCAAATAATTTACCAGCCCGGCATAGATAGATTCAAGAACCTTAGCAATATTCGAAAACTCATTGCGAACGACTTCATTCTGTGCTTTGTGTATCAAGGTATTCATACGCGAATTCCGCGCGGGAGCATCCATATCTTTTATTAGGATTATACAATGCTTTGCATGTTCGCGTGCACAAAGATATTCTTGTTCTACAGGAGAAAATCCACCTGCATTCGGCTTCCCGTATTTACTTCCAAACAAACCAACATAGTTATCGCTCTTCATAACCATGTCGAGATAAACCTCATCAGGCCTCCGATCGTTGGGCGGCAAATCCTCGAATAGAAAAACGGTGAAGTGTTTGTTCAACAGGGGATCGCCATTGACGTAATCTCTTATTTCATAGCGTTCCTGTTGGAGTTCTTTTTGAACACTTGAGACAAAAACAAGTCGTCGCGGCATGTCCGTAATTCTTCTCCCCGTAAGAGTCTCGATACCGATCCCTTTGGCACTGTCATTGGTTGTCCAGCAGCTTGCAGCCTCATCCACATTGTGGACGCGCTGTTCGGACGTTTCCAAATACAACATAATTTTGGACACATAGAAATTGATACGGATACTCCACCGATGCGTTAGTTTGAACGAACATCACCGATATATTGTTAAGAATAAAGTGGTTTCATGTAGGAAAGGCTACTGGAAGCAAGATGTTCCACACAGATGCAATTTGGCAAATCATGACCTAAAGCAATGCGTCTCCAAGACCGGGTGGAGATTGAACCCGAGATTTAAGGTCAGAGACTGGTCAATAATTCACAACTATTTCATCATGGACGGAGACGTTGAAATGCATTCACATCGCTTCAAGAAATTCGTATACCTTTTACCGATCCTCTTTTCTTCTCTCTATGTTTCTTTGCAAGCCCAGCCGAAATCGACGCGGCCGGACATAACGATCAAGCAATTAGGGGTTGTCGGCAGCAACACCGTTCGAATCAAACGCGACCCGGCATCGAAACGGATGTATGTCGTTCAGAACAACGGGCTCATCCAACGAGTCAATTTTGGAGTCGGCGGATCCGCAACGTTTACAACCGTCTATCAACCCGCTCAAGACAGCGTGAATGCTCCCCTTGGTATTACATTTGGTCCGGATGGGACAATGTATTTAACAGGAAACGATTCGACCGGAGTGATCGGTACTGCGCTCGTTGTGAAAGGTGTTCCCGACACGGCAGGAAGCGAGAACCGGACGTGGAGCGTGATCGCGCGGACAGTGGGGTACAGGTACGGCAATATTTATAATCATAGAGTGAACGCTGTGATTCTCAATCCCAGGGGAGACTCTCTTTACGTCAACAGCGGCGCCGCCACCGACCACGGCGAAATGCATGGCGGGTATCGCGAAGCAGGTCTCACTTCTTGCATCTGGAAATTGCCGACGAGCGGACACGATATCGTATTGCAGGATGACCGCGAATGGCTGCGGTCGAACGGATATCTTTTTGCTGAAGGAATCCGCAACACGTTCGATTTTGCATATGCCGGAAACGGGGATCTTTTCGGTCCGGAAAATTCTGACGACCGCGATGATCCCGAGGAATTGAACTGGCTTCGAGAAGGGCATCATTATGGATTCCCATGGCGTATCGGCGGAGACAACACGCCGCAGCAATATACGCCGTACAACCCGCATACCGACCCTCTTCTGAGTCCGTACGCATGGGGAGGTGGTAATTTGTACGCCACCTACAGCGAAGATTCTACGTATCCCGCACGACCGGACAGCATAACATTTACCGAACCGATTCCCAGCATCGGCCCTGACGCGGATAAATTTCGCGACACGACGACCGGAACGCCCAAAGACGCCAGCCAGCTGGGCATCACGCTCACGACGTTCACTCCGCATCTTTCAGTCGACGGTATCGTGTTCGACCGCGATTCAATCCTTGCTGGAAATTTGAAGGGAAGTGCTTTAGCAATCAGCTTCTCGAACAGTTCCCTTATTACGACAATAGGCGACACGAGCCAGAATCTTATGGCAATTGCCCTGACGAAGAATGACACCGGATATACCGCCCGCGTCACAAAACTCGTCACCGGATTCAATTCTCCTCTCGGCATTGAAATGGTAGGAGACACTCTCTACGTTGTGGAAACCGCTCTACAATATCCACCAAACCCTTCACCCAAATTGTGGCAGATTATTTTACCGACTGGTGCGGCAACAAGCGTGAAAGAAAAACAGAACCTGCCGGTATCGTTCACGCTTGCGCAGAATTATCCCAACCCGTTCAACCCTGCAACGGTGATCAGTTATCAGTTAGCAGTAAACAGTTTTGTTACGGTGAAGGTGTACGACGAACTTGGAAGGGAACTTGCCCGATTGGTGAACGCGGACCAGCTTGCAGGGACTCATTCAGTTCGATGGGATGCGGCTAATTTTTCGAGCGGCGTTTATTTCTACGACCTGAGCGCAGGATCGTATCACGCGGTGAGGAAGATGGTCTTGATGAAATAAGTTACGATCTAGAGCCTCGTTCCCAAGCGGAGCTTGGGAACGAGGTGAAAGTAGAAGCGGAGCGTGGAAGCATTTAACTCGCTCCCAAGCTCTGCTTGGGAGCGATATGATCCTTAAATTATCCGTCTCAGAAGTACGATGCAAATTCTGCAGGCAATGAATCGATCGACATGATCTTAATTTCCTTGTAGAACACTTCCGCTGCTTCGCTCTGAATCTGGATCTTCCCTTTTGTCAATGGCATCACGACACCATCTTTAGAATACCGCGAATTCTGCAGAGCCATCACGACATTTCCGTTAACGATCTGAAGACTCTTGTCGCCAAAACAAAATAAGTCCAATGTATTCCATTCGCCTTCCGGCAGTTCACAATCCTTGCTCCTTCTGCAATAATCCCCGTTCCCTCTGTCCGAAACCAACGGAGCGTTCGTATCAAAAATGAATGACTTTTCACCGTCGGGCATTTTTGCCCGGATATCGGCCTTGGCCCCGGCAGTCGACCAATAGTCCCCGAAACATTTCTGCTGTATCTGGAATTCATGGGAGAGCTTCCATGTGAGCCAGTAATCAACCCCAAAATCACCGATACTATGATAGAGAAGGCCCGAGTCCTTTAATTCTTGAAGCCGCGGCGGCCATTTCTTGTTTCCCCATTTTACCTTGAGCTGTAAGTGATAATTTTCGTACTCTTTCAACGTGCATACGCATCCGTATATTTCACCCGACACTCTCAATACCGGTTCGCCATTCTCATCAATAACCGAGAAGACTCTACACGTATCATTGTTCAACCCGATCGGTTTCATGGGGATGCCGTTCGAATCTTTGGGAGCCCCGGCGATGGTGAGCGATGTATGCCGGTAACTCAAATACGTCTCCCATTGCGACAGATTCTTGTCAAGCAAGGGTGTCCATCCGTCGCTTTGATTCTGAAATGATAAAAGAAAAAAGAAATTGACGACCGATAAAACAATGGCATCCAAGCCCATAGATTTTCTCCGCTGCTGGTTGTTTCCTATTCGAAAAGGGGAGGCGAATTGACTACATCTTACCGCAACAGAATCATTTTCCTGGTTTCGACAAAACTTCCGGATATCAGTCTGTAGAAATAAGTGCCGCTCGCAAACCCTGCTGCGTTCCACTGAACCGAATATCTTCCGGCCGGGAGTTCTTCGTTAACCAGCATTGCAACTTCCCGTCCCAGCGTGTCATACACATGCAATGCGACCAAACTGTTTGCTCCTAACTGATAACTGATCACTGTTGCAGGGTTGAACGGGTTTGGATAATTGGCGTACAAATGAAACGATCGCGGCAGAACGGCGCCGTGATCGCGAACGCCTGTGGTTGCGGCCAGCCGGATTTTGTAAAGACTGTGGCCGGCGGTGATATACAACGTCTTTCTGTCCGCATCTCCCCAGTTGCAGTTCGACGGAGTCTCCATCGAAATTTTATCCAGATAAACTCCGGCGGGTGAAATGATCCAAACTCCGTTGGGGCCGCTGCAATAGACGTTTCCTTGAGGATCTATTTTCATCCCATCGACATATCCTGCGGCGGGAACTTGAAAGAACAACCTCTTATTCGTTATCGAATCGCCCGCAACATCCCAGACATAAATTTTGGCCTGTGCAGATTCGTTGACGTAGAGTCTGCTTTCGTCGAGCGAGAAGCATATACCGTTCGGTTTATCAAGCGTACTGTCAAGCAGGGTGAGTCCTCCAGAAGGGCTTATCCTGTAAATTCCTTTAAAGCTCAATTCAGCTTTTTCGCCGTTCGGGATATTAAAATCCGGGTCGGTGAAGAATATCGAACTGTCCGATTTGACGACCACATCATTCGGGCTGTTAAATTTTTTGCCTTTGTACGTTGATACCAGCGGAGTGATCGTTCCATTCGTCTCACGGCGCGACACGCACCGAAGTTCCATCTGTGTAAGGATAAGCCGTCCCTGCAGGTCGAGCGTCATGCCGTTTGAACTGTCGGATGGACTGAGGAACGTTGTCAACGAACTATCCCTAGGCGAGAACCGGTAAATCTTGTTGCCGGCGATATCGCTGAATAATAGTCCAAGGCTGTCAATCCATATCGGGCCTTCGGGCTGTGTAATACCGACTGCGATTTTTTCAAGAGTTGCGCCGGGGGGAATGGGAGATTGCTGGCCTTCCGCAGCCGATATTAAAAAGAGCGGCATAAGCCAATAAAAACACCGTGTCCTGAATACGCGCTTCAATAGTGTTTCTCCGTAAATGAATGTTATGCCATGAATGCTTTTTCGTACTGGGCGATCATCTTTTCGATCATGTCGTTCGTTTCTTGCTTGATGATTTTTCTTGCGGGGTCGGCTTCGAACCAATCGATCGTTCGTTTGATCCCCTGTTTGAACGGAATCGTGGCAGTGAATTCGGGGACGAACCGTTTGATCTTGGTATTGTCAAAGATGACGCTCGTCGCCTTGTCGCCGATCAAGCTTCCTCTGAGGTGTTCGTCAAACGTCCCGAGAAAATCGGACGCCATGTGAACAATATGTGCTTCACTTCCGACCGCTTCGGCAAGCGCCTGATGGATCTGGTCCCATGTCAGGATCTCGTCGGATGTGATGTGGAATGCGTGGCCGATCGTTTGCTGGTGTGCGAGCAGCCCGACGAACCCTTTTGCAAAATCGTCCGCGTGAGTGATCGTCCACAACGATGAGCCGTCGCCGTGGACGATAATTTTCTTCCCCCTTTTGATCCTGTCGACGGTCGTGTATTCCATCCATCCGCCCACCGGAATAGGAATAACGGTGTCGTACGTCAGCGACGGCCGAACAATGGTAATGGGAAAACTTTCATTTCTGTAATACAGATTGAGTCTTTCTTCACATGCAATTTTGTTGCGTGAATATTCCCAGAATGGATTTGCCAGCGGCGTCGATTCGGTGACGAAGGGCGATGAAGCCGGCCTCTGGTACGCGGATCCAGAGCTGATGAAAATAAATTGCTTCGTTGCGCCATTGAAGAGTTCAAAATCTCTCCGGATGTCACCCTCGGTAAACGCGATCCAATCCACGACAGAGTCCCACGTATGGTTCTTGAGAACAGATCGAATTTCATCGGGCTTCGTGATGTCGCCGACGAGGGTTTTCGCTCCCGGCAGCGCGGAAGCTCTCTTCCCCCGGTTGAGCAGGTAGAGTTCAATACCGCGCTCTACAGCCAACTTGCTGACCGCTGTGCTGATATTCCCCGTACCGCCGATGAATAGGACTTTCATAAAAATATTTTAGATTGATGTGGATAGAAATTTAAAATATGTTTTTCTCGATTGGCCGCAACAATCGAGTTCACAACGATTGAGCCCACAACGATTCAGCCCGCAACTTTGGTTGTGGGCTGAATATCCAAACCATTAATGTCCGAAAACCGATTTATCGGTTTGTATGTTTGACCAGCCGCATTTACTCATCAGTGTCTCATATTCCGTCATAAATGTTGTCCGCTGATGATGTTTTTCTTGGTTGTTGATATATGCAATGGCATTTATGAAGTGTGTGTAACTGACGGAAAATGCTCCATAACCTGTTTGCCAAGAGAATTTCCCGCGAATAATGTTGTTATGATTAATCCAATGCGAGGATTCTCCTTTGAGTAACTTCGCTACTTCCTCGATTGCGCAAGTTCGTGATAAATCGACCAGAAGATGAACGTGTTCTGGTTGAATATTTAAAGCTTCGATAAAAATCGAATTCTTCTTGGCATTTTCCAATAAATGCTCATAGAGTTTTGCACGGGCCGACGGCGGAAATAACCGTTCGCGATTTTTTGTTGTCCATACATAATGAACATATACTTTACAGAGTGAATGCCCCATTAATCCCCCCATTATGAAGCCGTTGAAACGGCTTCCTCGACGTAGTCTTCGTTTGAAACCGCCACATAGCCCACCACATAGCCCGCCACATAGCCCGCCACATAGCCCGCCACTTAAGTGGTGGGCTATGTGGAATTATTTTTTCCTACACTTTTCCTTTCGCCAATCCGTTCTTCGTCAGGTAAGTGTAACTCTTCTGCATGCCGTCGAAGATATTCCCTGCATATTCATCAAACTCCACGATCATCCACTTGATGTTGGTTCCGCCCGCTTTCACGATCGAGGGGAAATCGAGCGCACCCTGTCCGGCGGGAACGTGAGCGAGCATGGTGCTTCCTTTCTTTGCCGGCCCATCTTTGATATGAAGGAACGGTGCCCGTTTCCCAAAGTCGGCGACCGCCTTCGCGGGGTCTACGCCTCCCGTTTTCGCCCAGTAAGTGTCGATCTCAAAGAAAATGTCGGCCTTCACATTATCCTTGAAGTAGTAAAAAGGGATCACTCCGGCGCTTGTTTCGAATTCCCACCAATGGTTGTGAACGCCGAAGTGGAGTCCTTTCTTCGAAAAGAACTCGCCGGCCTCGTTGTAGGCATCGGCCCTCTGCTTGATCTTGTCGAGGGTCGAAAATATTTCGGAAGTGATCTTGAAGAGGTTCGGGTCGCTCGTGTCGAGCCCTTTCGGCCAACCGGGGTAAATGATGTGATCGCATTGATAGAGATCGGCGAGCTTCAGGATCTTTTCTCGTTCTTCGCCAACCGGCATATCGGTGTGCATGCTGAATATTTTCAGCCCTGCATCCTTGAATATTTTCACCGCCTGCTCCGCGGTTATGTTGGCCGGCAAAGGATACATCTCAACGCCGATAAAGCCCATGTCCGCAGCTTTATGCACTGAGCCGGCAAAATCTTTTTCCAGTTCATGGCGGATGGTGTAGAGCTGGAATCCGATGTTTGCGGCATACGGCTTTTCATCCGCAAAACTCAGTTTCCGGAATGCAAGCGTACCGGCGCCCAGTCCCAAAAGCTTGATGAAGTCTTTTCGTGTATAGGTGTTTTCTGTCATCGCGTTATCCTTTCAGATGATAATGTCTTCGTTTTGGCGGAACGTTACCTCGGGATCTTTCCCTGCATAGCCTGTTTAAAGAACTCTCCGCTCTCCGTCAGCTTGAACGGGCTCCACGATTCGACCATCCGCGGATACCAATCCGGGTCGAAGATCCACGCCATCCAGCTGATGTTCCGGTCTTCAAGGTAATGAATGATTTCCTTTCCGTACTCGCCGTTCTCTGCCATTCCCTGTCCCCCCAGGACGAAACCGAATTCAGTGGCCACGACCGGGTATCGGCCCGCAGCGAATCCGAAATCTTCATCCCACTTCGGCTCGTATGGCTTTGAGCGTTTGTGAGGATACGGATGCGTCACGTATCCGATTCCTTCCGCTTCGATCGGTTCGATATGAAGCGGCGTGAGATCGTATGCCCAATCGAGTCCAGCGACGAGAGGGATTTTTTCGGTGTCATATGCCCGGATGAGGTGGATGATGTTTTCGTTGATCTTCTTCCATTCGCTCCATGACATGCTTCCCAGTTGGCCGTTGTAGAGCGTCGGTTCGTTGAAGAGTTCGTAAAAAGCGATCGTGTTGTTCCCCTGGAAATGCACTGAAATCGTGCGCCAGAATTCATACGTTTCCTGTTTCGTTGTGACGTACTCCGGGTTCTGGAACAACTCCATGCCGAGGTTGCCGATGGAATGCCAATCGAGGTCGACATAGAGTCCGAGCTCCGTGCACCAATCCACTGCCTGGTCGAGCAGCTGAAGATATTTCACCGGGGTGCGCATGCGCCATGCTGCCGGGTGGACAGGAATGCGGACGATCATGGCACCGTATTCCTTCACTCGCACGAAAAGGCCTTTGTCCCATCGGCCCTGCTGTTGGAGCTTATCCGGATCCGCGATGGCCAAGCCCCGGAACAACACCGTATCTCCGTGCGCATTGACAAACCTGTTTCCCAGCACACGAATGAGAGACATTTTTTTCGCATTCGGATTGTTGACCGGCCTGTTGACATCCGGAGTGTTCGCCCAATCATAATAGGTCGTTTTTTCTTTTGCTTGTTGGGCGTTCAGTGCAGTTATCGGCCACGGTGCAGCCAGATAGACGAAAAGGTACAGCATGAAACTTTTCATTATAATCCCTCTCTGGTGATTGAAGTGCGCGTCATATGAAGAAGAAAATATTCTAAAACAGTTTCAACTAGAAGCCATCTCAAAAACTCCAAAAAATGTCATTCTGAACGGAGTGAATGCCGAAGGCATCCCTTCGGGAGAATCCATGACAATCATGCATCGTGAATCCACGAGGCTTCAGTGTAGTGGATGCTTCTCCCGCCAAAATGCGGCGGGATCAGCATGACATTTACACATGCATTCTACATCGAAACCATTTTTGAGATAGGTTCTAGACAGCCTTGTTTTCTAACCGCCAAGACACCAAGGACAGCAAGACGGTATGAGTATAAAGGGAAATAATATTCTTGGCGGCCTTGGCCTCTTGCCGGTAAACTACAAGATCAAAACTACTGCGGTATCAGCCTCAGCACCATGACGTTGTGCGGCCCGAGTTCGGCGCCGATGTTCTTTTTTGTGTCGCCAATGAATCTTTTCTGCCACAAGTCGCGAACGGTATAGACGATCTCATTCGTATTCAGCGTTCGTTTTGACAGGTCATCGGCGATAATATTTTTTGACCAGTCGAAGTCAAACTTCTTGACGTTTACCGAACGATTAAGGAAACACACAGCCCAGTCTCCATGCGCAAGCGGTTTCATCCAGGTTTCGACGCTGTCGTTCATGGTGTAAAGATATCCCTGCACGCCGAGGGAGTCCTGGTCAATGCCGAGGACCTCACGGTTGGTAAGGATCTCGTGCGTCTCATTACTCATTGCCCTCAGGTCGTTTCCCGCGATGAGCGGGGCTGCCATCATGCACCACAGCGAGAAATGCGACCGGTCTTCGTTCACCGACATTCCGTTTCCTACTTCGAGCATATCGGGGTCGTTCCAGTGGCCGGGACCGGCGTACTTGCGGATGTCTTTGCGCAGCTCGGCGATCCTCATCACACCCCACGAAGACCAGCTCCCATGGTTGTTTTCACAGTCGAAGCAATTCGAAATATCTCCGGTGGTCCTCCAGAGATGCCCGACATCCTTCGCCCATTCCCACGATTTTGTTTCGCCCCATTCGCAGAGGCTGAAAACAACCGGCCTGCCCGCCGCGTACAAAGCGTTTCTCATTGTGGTGTAGGCGCCGACAGAATTCATCCCATCGCTGTTGCACCAATCGTACTTCAAGTAATCCACTCCCCATTTTGCGTACGTCAACGCGTCCTGATATTCGCGGCCGCGGCTTCCGGTTCTTCCGGCGCAGGTTTTATCGCCAGCGCAAGAGTAGATTCCAAACTTCAATCCCTTTGAGTGGATGTAATCGGCGAGAGCCTTCATGCCCGACGGAAACCGCTGCGGATCAGGATAGACGAAGCCGAGGCTGTCGCGTCCGCCGTGCCAGCAATCATCGATGACGATATATTGGTAGCCGGCATCTTTCATTCCGCTCGACACCATTCCGTCCGCCATGCTGCGTATCATTTGTTCATCGACATTGCAGCCGAATTTATTCCAGCTGTTCCATCCCATAGGGGGAGTCAATGCCAACCCTTCGAACTTCTGGCCGACAGCGGTCGAAGCAAGAGCGAAAATTGCAAGCGTAAGAATTTTCAATGACGGTTTCATTATCGCTTCTCCTTTAAGGTGTTGAAATGAACGTCGGGCAGTTCCCGTAAGATCGCAGCGCTGTGTTCCGGAGTGATATCTCGCTGAGGTTCCGCGAGCATTTCATATCCAACCATGAATTTCTTGATGTCTGCGGACCGCAAGAGCGGCGGATAAAAATGCATATGAAAATGCCATTCCTCATGCTTTTTCCCGTCCGTGGGCGCCTGATGCAGGCCCGCGGAGTAGGGGAACGAAGTTTTGAATAAATTATCGTACTTGGTCGTGATCGTTTTCAATGCGTTCGCAAAGTCTCTTTTTTCCTCTTCAGTAAAGCGGAGGATGGACGCAATTTTTCGCTTTGAGATAATCATTGTCTCATACGGCCAGACCGCCCAGAACGGTACGACGACCGCAAAAGAACCGTTTTCACAGACTATTCTTTCCTTGAGACCAAGCTCGAGTTTAAGGTAGTCGGCCAGCAGGCTTCGTCTCCTCTTCGAGTAATAGCGTTTGAACTGCTGAAGTTCCTTCGCCGGTTCCCGCGGGATGCTTTCCTGCGCCCATATCTGTCCGTGCGGATGGGGATTGCTGTTTCCCATCATTGCGCCTTTGTTCTCAAATATCTGCACGTGATTGATCCTGGGGTCCGAGCCCAGCGTTTTGAATTCCTCCTGCCAAACGGCAACGACGTTGACAATTCCTTCTTCATCCATTTCGGCAAGCGTCAGGTCGTGCCGCGGCGAAAAATTAACGACACGGCAAATTCCCTTTTCGCTCTTTGCCATTAAGAGACCGTCGGTGGTGTCGTCTGTGGTCGGTGTGTCAGGGAGAAGAGCGGAGAAATCGTTTGTAAACACAAACGTGTTGGGGTACGGGGGATTTATTTCGCCGTTCGCCCGCTTGTTGCCGGGGCACAAATAACAGTGCGGGTCGTACGCAGGTCTGTTCTCTTTTTCTCTGGATGAAATCTCGCCCTGCCACGGACGCTGTGTCCGGTGGGGCGAAACGAGTATCCATTCTTCAGTGAGAATATTCTTTCTGCGGTGAGGATATTTTTCAGATTCAGACTTTTGCGCTTTCATTGACGTCGAAGATGCTTGTTCCAGAACTGATTGAAGTAACATAGAGCGTTGTTTCGATGCCGAATTTTTTGCGGTATTTTTCAGTGACCGCAGCGGCGACCGTATCCACGGATCCGGGATCGACGAGATTGATTGTGCATCCGCCGAATCCTCCTCCCATCATCCGTGCTCCGTACACGCGGGGATTGTCTCTCACGAGGTCAACCAGATAGTCGAGCTCCGGACAGCTTACTTCATAATCACGGGACAACGCGTCATGGGTTTGCAGCATTGCTTGTCCGAAGGACTTGAGATCTTTTCTTTCCAGCGCAGTGCATGCTCGCAGCAGCCGGTCATTTTCTTCAACAACGTACTTGCAGCGGCGATACACAGTAGGGTTCAAAGTTGATCTAAACCGATTCAACATGTCTATCGGCACATCCCGCAAGCTCTCGACATTCTGTTCATACTTCCTGATATGAGCGACGCCCTCGGTGCATTCTTTTCTTCTTTGGTTGTATTGCGAAGACGCCAGCGAATGCGACACGTTTGAATCGAACAGAAGAATTGCAACCTCGTCGAACTCGAACGGGAAGTATTGATACTCGAGGGATCTGCAGTCAATGCGAAGAACCGCCCCGCTCTCGCCGAAAATATTGATGAATTGATCCATGATCCCGCACTGGACCCCGACGAATTCATTCTCGGCCTTCTGGGCAAGCTTTACGAGGGAAAGCTTATCGATACCCAAATCATAGACGTGATTGAGCGTATACGCAAGGCCTGCCTCCAGGGCGGCGGATGACGAGAGTCCGGCTCCGACCGGAATGTCGCCGCCGAAGACGCAATTGAAGCCGGAGTACACGTAGCCCGCCCTGTTCAGCTGGTCGAGAACGCCCATCAAATAATTCGGCCATCCCTTTTCGGACTTTTGTAGTGTGTCGATACTGGATTCATACGTCTGGTCCATGTTGAAGGCGTACAGCTTGCAGTAGTTGTCCTGCCGGGGAGCGACGGCAAAGTAGATCGCTTTATCGATCGCGCACGGCAGGACGAATCCCATATTGTAGTCCGTGTGCTCGCCTATCAAGTTCGCTCTTCCGGGCGACCGGACGATGACTGGTTCCTCATTAAACAGCTCTTTGAATTTGAGGTAGACCGTTTCTGCAAAATTGACCATCCGATTATGCCGACGGCTTTCTTGTTTTAATATACATCGTTCCGCCGAAGAGGATCATTACCGCACCCCACCAGATGTCGGGGTGAAGATCCGACAATACTGTCTTTACATCGGGCGGGCTGATGAGATGATAAATTCCGCTCATGAAGATCAGCGTTCCGATGATGGAGAGAATCAATCCGACAAAATACCAGATCGGTTTCATTGCGTGTTCTGACATAACTATTCTCCTTTATTACCAGAATATGACATTTAAGATGATGAGCACAGCGAGAGAAATGAGTGCATAAAACTCGGGCTTTTTTGTAAAGGGGAGGTGCTGGTCGTAATTCTCTTCGGTCAACCCTTTCACAAGGCCGACCAGCTCGGCCTTCGGTCTCTTCTTCGTGAAGAGGCTGATCACGACAGTGACCCCGGCACAGATCAGCCAGGCCCACCATGCTCGCCAGAAGTTTGCTGCCATATCGCTCTGCACGCTTGACATCGTTATATAACTTTCTGCAAACCAGTGGAATTTCACTGCCAGGTACATAAGGAACGACGACGACATTCCTGCGACGAGGCCCCAAAATGCGCCGGTCGGTGTGATCCACCAGAGGAACATCCCAAGCAGCATCGTCGCAAAGAGCGGTGCATTCACCCATGAGAAAATTGCCTGCATGTAATCCATAATGCTCGGAAAACTTTTCGCCCAGTACGCTGTGATGAGTGAAAACACAACGCCGACGATCGTCGAAACCCGTCCCATCCAAAGCAAATGCGCGTCCGATGCGTTCTTGTTGAGCACCGATTTGTAAATATCATACGTCCACACGGTGTTGAATGCGCTTACGTTTCCCGCCTGCCCCGCCATGAAGCCCGCGAGCAGTGCGGTCACTCCCAACCCCACCAGCCCGGCCGGGTAGTAGCGTGCGATCAACAGCGGAAGGGCCGAGTCGTAATTAATCTGTCCGCCGTCCTGTAAGAGTTTGAATCCGCTGTGCGGGTCGATCGACAACGCGATGGCGATCAGGCCCGTAAGGATAACGATGAAGGGCAGCGCCATCTTAAAGAAGGATGCGAGGATGGGCGTCAACCGCGCAGTCCGGAGATCTTTCGCGGAGAATGCGCGCTGGACAACGAGAAAATCCGTCGTCCAGTAACCGAACGACAGAACGAATCCGAGCCCCAGAACAATTCCCCCCCAGCTGATAAACATCCCGTTCTGGGTCGGATCGGAAGACGTTGACCATAACGTGGTGAATGAGACCTGGGTGCTGAACGCATTGATCCTTGCCATGATTTCTTTTAGACTTCCGATCTCGATAATGCCGAGGATCGAGACGAGGAAGAGGCCGAACCAGATGAGGAAGAATTGAATGATCTCGGTGAAGATCGCAGACATGAGCCCGCTGAGCGAGACATACGCCGCTACCGTAATGGCGGAAGCCCACATGCTGACGTCCCAGTTCCATCCGAGAAATGTGTGAAGCACGAGGGCCATTGCATAGAGGTTGATGCCCGAAACGAGAAGCGTCATGATCGCAAACGCAATGCCGTTAAGGACGCGCGTCTTCTCATCGAAGCGAAGCTTGAGATAGCCGGGGACTGAATTGATCTTGCTGCTGTAGTAAAACGGCATCATGTACACCCCGAGAAAGAGCATCGCGGGAATGGCGCCGATCCAATAAAAATGTGCGACGTACATTCCGTACTTGAACGTGTTGCCGGTCATGCCAAGCAGTTCGAGGGCGCCGAGGTTCGCGGAAAGAAATGCGAGGCCGGCAACCCAGACGGAGTTCTTTCGCCCGGCCAGAAAGAAATCCTCCTGGCTCAGCGTGTACTTCCGAAGATACATTCCGATCCCCAGCACAAAACCGAAGTAGATAATGATGATGACCCAGTCGATAAACGATAGTCCGATTGCTTCCATAGTTTGATCCTTATCGAGTTTTATTTATGTATTGTTTTGCACATTTGCCAATTTCGGGCTGTTAGCGTTTAGGTTTTAACTAAACGGCCAAACCTAACACCACATCGTTCCCGTCCCTAGAAATGCCGACCTAGCGTATGCTGCCGAATGAAATCTCAATCCTGCCCAATTGAATATTGTTCGCGAGGCTGATTTTTATGAACCGGTCGTCCGGGGGAATGTCGCGCAGGATATATCGTCCGGCGGCGTAAAATCCATAATCATTAGGATATGGTTCAAACACTTCTCGGCTGGAAACAATGGAGGAGAAGTTCTCCGGCGTCTTGCCGGTTGAGAACTCAATGGTGCTGTCGCGTCCAGCGGTCGTAAAGAACACATCAAGATACAAAGAATCAATGCGTTCAGGCAACCGGTAAATAATATATTCACCGGCATGGCCCTGCAGCCTGGTTCCATCTTCTTTGGTCCTGTTTGCCCGGCCTCCGGCTAGGAATTTCACATCTGCCGATTTTGCGTAGATGTTACTATCATTTTCAAATTCATCGATCATCATTCGGTTGAACGAGCAGACGGCATTTGTCGGTTCAGAGGGTTCAGAGACGCCGGACGAATTTTTGGCGACAAATCGATAGTAATAACTCTTGCCGAGTTCGATTGAGTTGTCGGAAAAGAGAGGGCGGTATTTTACGTTCGCGTCGCTCGCGTTGGAATCTACCACATCCCATTGCCACCAGAAGAGTCTCCACTTCGGCTTTCTCTCTATTATATATGATGTTGCGCCCGCCGACCCCTGCCACGATATCGTATAGGGCGATTGAATCGGCAGCACTTTCGGAGGCGTTGGAAGTGGAAGCGGAGGGACGGAAAAGCCGTTTATCTGATAGGCTTTTTGCTCCATCAAGCTGATGACTTTGGCCTCGTCTTTTCGCGATCCAGTGGGGAACCCCGGCCACCGGTAGGTTAGTCCGTGGTAATAGAATCCGCCGTCTCGGTTGTGCTGCCGCATATCCCAGATCATGATTCCCGAGATGCCGCTCGCGATGACAGTGTCCAGCACGCACCGGATGCTGTCGATCGGCAGGAATCCGAATTCGCCGATGAAGTACGGCTTTTTGCCTGATGTTTTTGCTCGTGCATTGAGCATCAGCGGAATCATTTGGTACGCGGGGACGTAATGGTGGGTGGAGACGACGTCGATGTTGGTATCCGCAAGAGCTTCGTCGCTGACAAAATTTTTGTGTGTGCCTTCAAGGACCAGGTGGTTTCTGTCGAGGCTCTTGATGTAGGATGCGATCGTCCGGGTCCACTCGTACGTCGTCGGTTCGAGTTCGTTCCCCGTTTCCCATCCGAGAATGGCCTTGTCATCCTTGAACGGAATTCCGGTGTACGTGTTGACGCGGTTCACGATGTGTTCCACTGTTTTTTTGAAATCGGAAATCAGGAGTGTATCGGTCCAGAATTCCTCTTTCTTCTTGCCGCGAAAGGCTGCGTATTCCTTCGGCCCGCCCCACCACCACCAATTGTCGACAAGCGGAATGATGACCCGAATCCCGACCTCGTTTGCGATCTGCAGAACTTTGTCGTAAGCTCTGAATGCTTCCTCATTGAATTTCCCCGGCCCCTCGACGTGGCGGATGATGTCAAGAGGTTCATTCTCTTTTCGAACGGAGATCACGTACATTCTTGTGACACGTCCTCCCGCCTGTTTGATGGCGAGGAACGCATCCCTGATCTCGAATTCGTCAGCCGGGCGCCACGGATTGGGGTTTGTGAATTCATGGTTGTCTTCGATGTACTGGAGGTTGGGGAGGTTGTATGAAACGAACCTGAGTTCTTTGTCCCCTTCCATCAATTTATCCCCCTTCGTTGTAACGAAATTCTGAAACTGCGCAGAGAGATTTGCAAAGGCAGCGAAGAGGAAGAAAATGATGTACGAGCAGCGAGTCATAAGAGCAATCTGCAGTTAAATCTAATAACGCTTTTCCTCGTTCCCAAACTCTGTTTGGGAACGCTTCATGCTTTTCATTCAGGAAATGATGAAGCGGAGCTTCCTAATGCTCCGTTCCCAACGAGGACGTTGGGAACGAGCTGAATAGAACAGAACTTTCATCCTGAGCAAGCGAACGAAGAGAGCGCATCGAAGGATGTACGTTTTGCTCGCGGGAAGCATCGAATCTATAAGTATGTTTGGTTACCGCGAGCGCAATTCTATTCGGCTGATCTGAACGCCCTCTTCCAACGAGATTCTCACATATTTCGAATCATCGGGAATATTTGTTGCCTTCACGCTTACAGCGTCGAAGAAATCGTAATCGTTCTTCCCGAAGACATAGATTGTTCTGGTTGAACTGATCTCCGAAAATTTCTCCAGGTCTTTTGAAACGGAAATGCCGATCTTCTTCGCTGAATCGGCGGTGAAATAATCGATATCAACTTCAACACCATTTCCGTTGAGCTTGTAGATGACGTAGCTGCCGGAACCTCCCGCGAGCCGGCTGCGGTCTTCTTTCGCCCGGCGGATGTCCTCGGTCGTCAGAAGCCTCAAGGTTCCGTCTTTCTGGAATACCTTATCGAAATTTTCCATCTCATCGACCTGCGTCCTGGTCGTCACCTCGACGGGGCCGGCAACGTTTGAATAATCCGATTGGCCGGTTTCGTTTTTTGCTTTGACGCGATAGAAATATTTCTTCCCCGGCTCGGCGGTTTCATCAGAAAAGAGCGGACGGTATTGGTATCGCGATTCGTCGACGGCTGAATTGAGAACAGTCCACACGCTGTCTGCCGCGCCTTTGCGTTCAACGGCATACGATTGTGCGCCTGCCGACCCCTGCCACGAAATCTCAGCGGCATCTTTGATGTCGAGAAGACGGGGCGCACTTGGAACCGGAAGGCGTTCGACCGTCGTTCCGTCTATTTGATGCGCCTTCTCGCGCAGAATTGTGAGTACATTGCGCTCGTCATAAAAATCGCCGCTCGGAAATCCGGGCCAGCGATACGCTTCATAGTTGTCGTATTCGTAATGATGATAGAATCCGCCGTCCCGATTTCTGAAGCGGAGGCTCCAGATCATCGCGCCGGCGAGGCCTTGATTGATGGCAGTGTCGGTGATCATGCGGATGTCTTCCGTTGGAACGAGCCCGAATTCGCCGACGATGTACGGTTTTTTCCCTTTTGTCATCTGCCGGTTCTTCACAATAAAATTCACCGCTGCTTTGGCGTCGTGGTAATAGTGTGTTGCGAGGATATCGAGGTTCGGGTCGTCGAGCGCTTCTTTCGAAATCTCCCGCGCAAGCGTGCCCTCGAGTACGAGGTGATTTGCATCGACGCTTTTGATGTAGGCCGCGACCGTTTTTGTCCATGAAAACGGCGTAACGATTTCATTGCCGGTTTCCCACGCGAGGACGGCTTTGTCCTGCTTGTATGGTACGCCGGTAATGGTATTTGTGCGGTCGAGGACGAACGCGATTGTCTTTTCGAAATCGGAGATCAGCTGCTCATCGGTCCAGAATGTTCCCTTCGGCTTCCCGCGAAATGCCTCATACTCACGCGGACCTCCCCACCAGAGCCAATTATCGACGAACGGAACGATCAATCTGATTCCGACCTCGTTCGCAATTTGAAGGACTCTGTCAAATGTTTTGAAAGCCTCTTCGTTGAACTTTCCGGGTCCCTCGACGTGAAAAATTTCGACCGTGTCTCCTTCTTTCCTGACTGAGAAGACATAGATGCGTGCGACTTTGCCTCCCATTTGTTTGACAGACGTCAGTGCATCACGGATCTCGAATTCATCCGGCAGCCGCCATTGGTTGGTTCCGTTGAAAGGGAGATAATCTTCGATATAATGGAGGTTCGGAACGTTGCATGAGATGAATCGGAGTTCCGCATCCCCGTCCATCAACTTGTCTCCCTTCACAGTAATAAAGTTTTTGAACTGGGCTTCCGAGAAGAGGGTGCTAATGACAAAGAGGATGAGGATCCGGAGGACTTTCTTCACGCTTCACGCTGGGTTTAGTTAAAGGGCTGTTCTTTCTCGTAGCCCATGCGGCAAATGTAATGCCATACATTGTAGACAATCTGCTCTGAAAATGCAAAAAATAAAAAATGGGGAACCCGATATTTCTTATTATTTTGTAAAAGATTATCAAAATAATAGGGCAATATTCCCTTTGGCGAGTCAAGGGGTAGAGAAACTAGTGCCGCTCCCAAAAATTAATATTGTATTTTGAAGTGCTTCAATATCCTTCGACGCAGCCGCGACGGCTCATCCTGAGCAAGCGGAGCGCGTCGAAGGAGTCCGTCGCGGCTTTGCTCAGGATGAACATCCGTAGTACAAATACAGCGCTATTTAATTGAAACAGAACCAGCGTATTTGCAGAAAATCTTCGGCACGTCAATTGCACGCTACCCGTCCAAAAAGCTGGTGAGAATATGAATCAAAGAGAACTGACAATTGAATTTACCGATGCGTTGAAAAAAGGGATTTTGCAGCGCTGGTATCCGCTCGTGATCGATAAAGAGTGCGGCGGTTATTTTACGAACGTGACGTACGATTGGAAACTTCCCCCCGAACAGGAAAAGATGATCGTGACGCAAGCGAGACACGTGTGGACGCTTTCCAAACTGGCGTCGTTCATCGAAGGCGGAGGCGAGTACGAAAAAATGGCTCTGCACGGATATTATTCCATGAGGATCCATATGTGGGATGCTGAGTACGGCGGATTCTATCAAATCCGGAATCGCGTCGGAGGGATGTCCGACGTGAACGGGTGGCGGGATGAGAAGCGTGCATACGGAAATGCGTTCGGAATTTACGCGCTTGCTGCGCTCTACCATCAAACCGGAAACAGCGAGGTGCTGGAATTTGCACAGCAGGCGTTCGCGTGGGTGGAAGAACACTCCTTCGACCCGAAAGGAAACGGTTACTTCGAATTCATCACTCGCGGCGGAAAACCGTTCGATACGAGTTCGGAATACAAAACGATCGCAGGGGATAAGAACGAACTCGGGTTCAAGGACCAGAATTCGTCCATCCATTTGCTCGAGGCATACACCGAGTTGTACAACGTCTGGAAGTCCCCGCTGCTGCGGACACAACTCGAGGGGCTTCTCGTTCTTATCCGGGACACGATGGTTTCGAAAGAGGGCTCGCTGGGGTTATTTTTTCACCCCGATTGGACGCCTGTCTCATTCCGGGATTCGACGGACGAACTTCGCAAGGCGAATTTCGGCCTCGACCATGTTTCGTTCGGCCACGATTACGAGACCGCGTTTCTTATGCTCGAAGCGTCGCACGCCCTGGGCCTGAAGAACGACACGAAGACACTCGCGGTGGCGAAAAGGATGCTCGACCATGCACTCCGCTATGGCTTCGACGAATCCGTCGGCGGATTTTATGACGGCGGATACTATTTCAAAGGAGAGAGCGAATGCAGGATCGTCAAGGAGACAAAGAACTGGTGGGCGCAGGCGGAAGGGTTGAACGCGCTCCTCTTGTTCTCAAAAATCTTTCCGCAGGAAAAGAAGTATCACGACTATTTCCTGAAGCAATGGAAGTATGTGAAGACATACATCATCGACCCGAAGAACGGCGACTGGTTCGAAGGTGGAATCGACAAAGAGCCGCAATTCACGACCGGCCCGAAGAGCCATATATGGAAATGCACTTACCATACGGGAAGGGCGCTGATGAATTGCATCGACTTGTTGAGCGATGAGAATGATCTCGGGCAGGCCGGAAAAAAGGAGATCGTAGAACTTGCACGGGCGTGGAATTCCGTCGGGTCTGCCACGCACATCACCGACTCTACACAGAGCTAACGCTGTTTCTAGCAGCTATCTCAAAAACACCGAGTTTCGTCATTCTGAACAGCCAATGCAACATCATTGTTATTCTGATGAGCGAAGCGACGAAGAATCCATGACAATGCAGCACCGTGCATTAACGTAGCCTCACTGTCGTGGATCCTTCTCCCGCCATAAAACGGCGGATTCAGGATGACTGTACTGTGGGTTTTTGAGATGACTTGTAGAAATAGATGTTGTGTCTTTCTGGAACTCTGTGAATCTCAGTGACACTCTGTATAACAAATCTCTTGTTTCACAGAGAAACACAGAGAGAACGCAAATGCCTTGCTTCCGATCCTCATTGAGGATGGAGCAAGGCATTCATGTTTTGCAAGAAGAGGAGTCTATTTTTTCAATATCTTGAGGTTCTTTGAGATGAGGTCGCATCGTTGTTTCACGCTCATTGCGCTGCGATATCCGTCTTCGGGTGTGTGGAGGACGTAGTCCAGGAGCTGTCCGACCGTTGTCGATGCAACGTGCATGCGCGTATCCGATGACGCGTAATAGATAAGCACCTCGCCGTTCTTCCGTTGTATCCAGCCGTTGCTGAACACGACGTTCGAGACATCGCCGACGCGTTCCGTGCCTTCGGGGGCAATAAAGTATCCCTGGGGACGGGCGATAACTTTCGACGGATCTTTCAGATCAGTCAAGAATAAATAGAGCACATAACGCAATCCGGCGGCGGTGTTCCGAACGCCGTGCGCGAGTTGCAGCCATCCCTTGTCCGTCTTGATGGGAGTGGGACCAAGTCCGTTCTTCACCTCTTTAATAGTATGATAGACCCGGTCGTCGACAATGATCTCGCTCCGGATTTCCGCATTCTCGATCGTATCAGAAAGTCCCCAGCCGATGCCGCCGCCGGACCCGGTTTCAATGAAGCCGTCCTGCGGCCTGGTATAAAAGGCGTACTTCCCATGAACGAACTCGGGATGAAGAACGACATTCCTCTGCTGCGGCGACTTTGTCTTGAGGTCGGGGAGCCGTTCCCATTTTGTGAAATTCTTCGTCCGGATGATCCCGCATTGAGCGCTGGCTGAAGACATATCCGTTCTCGCGGCGCCGGAATCTTTTCGCTCGGTGCAGAAGAGCCCATAGATCCAGCCGTCCTCATGTTTCACGATACGAAGGTCATAGACGTTCGTATCCGGGTCGGACGTCTCGGGGAAGACAAGCGGATAATCCCAGAACCGAAAGTTATCGATGCCGTTCGGGGATTCAGCGACCGCAAAAAAAGACTTTCGATCGACGCCTTCCACGCGGATAAAAAGCAGCACCTTCCCGTTGTGTTCGCACGCCCCGGCGTTGAATGTGCCGTTGACTCCCAGCCGTTCCATCAGGAACGGGTTCGTCGAAAAATTGAGGTCGTACCGCCAGAAGATCGGTATGTGTTCTGCCGTTACGACGGGGTTGACGTACCGGTTGAAGACGCCGTTGCTTTTCTTCACTTTTTTGTTGGCCGCTCTTACAAATTTCTGGTGTTCGCTGGTAAGGCTCTTCAGCTTCTTGTTGAATTCTTCTCGTGTCATAATATTCCTGTGGTTGAAGCTACTTTGAAAACGCGACGGAGCCTTCTGGTGCAGCCGCAACAGCGCCGCTGCCGTTCGTCGGCTTGATGTGAAGCACTCGTTCATCGAAATCTGCGGGGAGAGTTTCTTTGCTCAGATCGTCGAGCTTGTTCCACCAATTGAATTTCAGGATCACGGAGGTGACGACAAAGCTGCAGGCAACGCCGATGAGCAGATTCATTTCGCGCGTGATCAGCGCGATGGGGATGATAACGATCGATGTCTGCCAGATAACGCCGACCACTACGTTGCTCATGTCGCGGAGAAAGTTCGGGTTGGGCTCGAACGAAGGATAGTATGCATGAGCTTTTTTGATGATCGGATTCCAGAATCCCCAGGGACGGATCTGCATGTAGAATTTCAACAGGATCTCGTCCGGCTCTGGTTTTGTCAACAGGCTTCCTGCGATGCATCCGATCAGCGAAACGCTGAAGACGTACGGGAAGGCCATGATGGCGGGGATCGAAGGGAAGGCAGCCGGAATAATCATCGACGCTGCTATGCCGGACATCATTCCCCAGAAATACCCATGCCCGTTCAGCCTCCACCAGTACCATTTCAGGACGTTGGATGCGGTGTATCCGCCGTACAGCGCGCTGACGATCCAGAGCGTTACCTGGTTGATCGATTCCACCATGAACCCGAACGCAAATCCGACGATCACGAATGCGATCGTCGTAAAGATGCTGAGCGTGACGTATCTGCTCTCCTTTGCATGCGGATTGATGAATCTTTTATAGATATCGTTAACGACGTATGCCGGGGCTGCATTAATTGTTGCCGCGTAGTTGGACATAAATGCCGCGAGCAGTCCGGCAAGCAGAAGTCCGACAAGTCCGACGGGTAAAATGCTTTTGATAATGTAGGGGAGGATCAATTCGAAGTCGATGTTCGGTCCCATTGCCTTGAGTTGCGGCGAAAAGAATGCGAGCGCAAGGACGGTGATCCCGGAGATCATTGTGTACCGCGGAAACATGAGAACGAGGTTGACAAACCAATTCATCTTTGCCGCTTCTTTGGGCGAGCGGGTTGCAAGGACTCTCTGCATGTCGTAATTTGGCGCCGGCCCGGCAGCACTCTTCAGGATACCCTGAAAGACAACCATGATAAAAAAGAATCCGAACATGCCGTAGCCGTCGCTCTGAATTTTAGTATTCACCGCGTCGATCAGCCCGGTCCAATTCAAATTCAGGGTCCAGCCGAAGAACGGTGTGACCCATCCATCGGGAATGAACTGGTGCAACTGTGCCGGCGACACCGTCGTTATCGCAAGAAAGCCGATAGCAAGCGAGGCAATCGTCAGCACGATAAACTGGAGAACCTCGGTAATGACGACGCTGAACATTCCCCCTTTCACGGCGTAAATGGCGGTGAACGACATGAGAATTACCGCATACAAATCGGGCGACAAATGCCACGGGAAGAAGATCGCCGCGAACTTTCCGATCCCTTTGAACGCATACGCGATGAATCCGATGACGCTGATCAATGCAAAGATCACGACGCTGATATGAGAAAGATTTGCGCCGGTGCTGCGCCCAAATCTCGTTTCGATCCATTGTGCGCCGGTCATGACTTTCGACTTGCGAAGCCAGATGGAAAGATATGCCATCAGGAATATTTGGTTGAACGTCGGCCAGATCCACGGCATCCACACACTCTTGAGCCCGTAGACGAAGAGCACATAGACAAGCCACATCGTTCCGGTTATGTCAAACATGCCGGATGCATCGGAAACGCCGAGCATCCACCACGGAAGAGAGTTGCCGCCAAGAAAGTAAGAACTCATGCTCTTTTTTGCACGCTTCGACACAAGTATCCCCAGCGTCATTGCAACGACAAAATATATTACGATGATGCCGATGTCGATCGGATTGATGGACATAATGACTCGCTTTCTATTATAATGTTTTACGGTGCTTCCGGTCATCTACAGCACAAACGGTGCCATTCCGGTTCTCGGTAATGTGCTTTTTTTTTGCGTTTTGGAGGCCACTGCGATTTATCAACGTGATAATGATTATGGAAATGATAAAGCGGCCCAAAGATTGATCTTTTGGAAGTTGCAGTTGGAAGGGTAATTGCCGAAATTAGCGTGGCAAAATTTTTGCTTACACGCTCTTCGCGAGCGGGTTATTTTGATTTTGAAAGCGTCGATACCGTCCTTCGATGCGTTCTCCCGCTCTTTGAGCGGGATCACTTACTCAGGATGAACAAGGTCTGTTCACCCTGAGCAAGTCCCGATGTTTCTTATCGGGACGCGTCTGGCGAATCCATCCCTTCGGGAGAAGGGTTGACTGTCCAAAGTAGCCGACTACACACTCTTCCAAAATAAAGACCGAGGAGTATCCAACCGATGAAAACAACCGTCCGATTTTTCATTCTTCTTGCAATTCTCATCTTCGAATGTGCCAACTCGCAAACGCAGCCGCTGCAATTCGCATCAATTTTTTCGGACAGCATGGTGCTGCAGCAGCAGCATGACGTTGCCGTATGGGGAAAGGGTACCCCCGGAAAGAAGATCGTCGTTGAATCCTCGTGGAAAACTGCCGCTTCAACGACAGCCGACAGTACCGGGTCGTGGTCCGTTTCGTTGAAAACGGTCAAAGCCGGCGGACCGTTTCAAGTGACCGTGACCGACGGCGATACGACATTGACTCTTCACGACGTTCTGCTCGGTGAAGTGTGGCTCTGCTCCGGACAATCGAACATGGAAATGCCGCTTGAAGGCTGGCGCCCCGCAAATCCGATCTTACATTCCGACAGCGAGATCGCCAATGCGAACTACCCGGCCATTCGCCTTTTTCAAATGAAACGAGCGTACTCGATCGAGCCTGAGTCCTCGTGCGATGGAATGTGGACGGCATGCACTCCGCAAAACGCACGGCTATTCAGCGCGGCCGGTTATTTTTTCGCGAAGTCGCTCTACGAAAAACTTAAAGTGCCGATCGGTATGATCCATGCCAGCTGGGGAGGGACAGCGGTCGAGTCATGGATAGGGAAGAAAGAACTTGCCACAGTCGATGCATACCATCCGGTTCTCCAGAAATTAGAAGCAGGCCGCGACAGCATTGCCGCGCTAAATAAATGGATCGTCACCCATCCAACCATAAAGCTGGCAGGACGGAAGCAGGAGAGCCGGTGGCTCGGGCTCGATTTCGGAGACAGTGCGTGCGCATCCAGGGAATTCAACGATTCACTTTGGAAGGAGATGAAACTTCCAACCGTTTGGGAGCGAACGGAAATGGGAGAGTTTGACGGAGCCGTATGGTTCAGAAAGCACATTGAGATCCCCTCCAGCTGGCGCAAAAAAGACCTGATCCTCAGTCTCGGCCCTATCGATGACATGGATGAAACTTACGTCAACGGCAAGCTTGTCGGGAGCCATCTCACCGAAGGCATGTGGGATACACCTCGAACATATTCGCTCCCCGCTAACGATGTGCCGGATTCAGTTGTTGAGATCGCGGTCCGGGTTCTTGACTACGGCGGCAACGGAGGAATTTTCGGTACGCCCGAAGAAATGGAATTGAAAAGAGCAGACACTGCATTGTCGATCCCGTTGCCGGGTAGCTGGAAATATTTGCCGGTTGCGGAATACCGGGGCAGCATTTTTTATGTCTTCGGCAGCAGCGGAGAATATTTTAAGAGGCCGAAAGTGCCCATCGCTTTTTCCGGATACTCGCCCACGGCGCTGTTCAACGGAATGATATCGCCGCTCGTTCCTTTTACATTGAGCGGAGTGATTTGGTACCAAGGTGAATCGAACGCCGGAAGGCCGAAAATGTACGAAACATTATTCCCACTGATGATCAGCGAATGGAGAAATGCTTTTCACTCGGAGAACATGCCGTTCTGCTACGTTCAGATCGCGCCGTACAATTATGATTCGGCCACTCATTCTGAGCGTCTCCGCGAAGCACAGTTTAAGACGCTCGCTGTAAAAAACACCGGCATGGCGGTGACGCTTGATATCGGCGAACCGAACAGCATCCATCCCGCGGACAAACAGGACGTCGGAAAGCGTCTCGCATTGTGGGCGCTGGCAAACGTCTATCATCAAAAGAAAATTGTGTACTCGGGCCCGGTCTTTCGTTCGATGAAAGTGAAAAAGGACGTCGCGATACTTAGATTTGACAACGTCGGCAAGGGGTTGGTGTTGAAAAAAGACTCAAGCGGGAATGGATTCCAAATCGCAGGCGATGATCGGCAGTTCAAGAATGCCGCGGTGAAGATCAAAGGGTCAACACTGCTCCTCTCGTGTCCCGGCATTCTTCATCCCTTTGCGGTTCGTTACGCATTCGCAAATGCATCCGGGGCCGTTCTTTTCAACCTGGAGGGATTACCTGCGTCCTCCTTCAGGACGGATGACTGGGAATAGACATTGCCCGGGAGGATCGGGCCGCAATGGGTGGAGTTTCCGTCATCATGCAAAGTATATTACAATGATACACTTTATCAAAATAATATACGGCCTAAAAGCGCCTCGAAGGGGGGAAACGCCGGCTTTTTGCTCAAATTTGCGTTAAATGAAGGTCAAAAATGTGGCATCATGTGTGAATAATTGGTATTGCGCGTTTTTTTTGAGGGTGGATACGCTATTGTTCGCCGCCTGATTGTGCGCAAATCCTCGCTTTTGATATTAGTATTACTTCTATCCATTCTTACGCTTACGGTCGATGATTCATAAGATTCTCCAAGTTCCATTCCGTTGAACGCTTTTCTTTTGCTGGTTCCGCATGACTCCGAAAATTCTTGCGGCAAATGTTTTATATGAATTCAGGCGTGAGACAAAGAACAACTAATCTTAAGAAACGCTTGACATTAGATTTTGTTACGCTTAAATTGGCGCGAGGTGAGGACGTGCTTCTCTTCGTAAAATTCATACCATCGCGCCCGAAATCAAACCTAATAACCATTATATCCTCACCAGTCTAAAATCAAAAAAAAATTGGAGAAGAAAATGTCTATTGGTTCTTCTTATACTCGAAGCAGATTAGCGTGTGCAGTTGCGGCAGTGCTGTTGGTGATGACGCAGTCTTTATTTGCACAAAGTTCCGGAACGCTGAGCGGCCGCGTATTGGACAAAGAGAGCGGTGAAGCGCTTGTCGGAGCTAACGTTTTGATTGAGAATACAAACTTAGGGGCAGCAGCGGATATCGACGGAAAATTTACCATTCACAATATTCCGGCGGGAAAAGTTACGGTGAAGGTGAATTATATCGGATACCGGCCGATAACGGTCGACGTGACGGTCGCAGCGAACGGTACGGTGACGCAGGACATTCGATTGACAGCAGCCTCGGTGATCGGTGAGACGGTGATCGTGACGGCACAGGCGAAAGGGCAGTTGTCGTCCATCAACCAGCAGCTGGCGTCGACGTCGATCATCAACGTTGTGTCTGCGGAGAAGATGAAGGAATTGCCGGATGCGAATATTGCGGAATCGATCGGAAGGCTTCCGGGCATTTCGGTGCAGAGAGATGCCGGTGAGGCAGACGCGGTGATCATCCGGGGGTTATCGCCGAAGTATAATGAGATCACGATCGAAGGAGTGCCGATGAGTTCGACATATTTCGGCGATCGTGGAGTGGATCTGAGTTTGCTGGGAGACGATCTGGTGAAAGGGGTGGAGGTATCGAAGACGCTGCGTCCGGATATGGATGCCGATGCGTTGGGAGGGACTGTGAATTTGACGTTGAAGACGGCACAGCCGGGGTTTCATTATGACGTGTGGGGGAACGGAGGATACACGAAGCTGAACAATTCGTATAATAACTATAAGTTTTCGGGGAGTGCGGGAGACAGGTTTGCAGACGACAGGTTCGGTGTTCTCATCCAGGGGAACATCGAGGAGAAACAGCTTCCGTCTAATCAGCTCAGCGCATCCTATGCAACGCCGATCTACAATAAAGCAGTCAATCAATTCTATGTGAATACTCAGCAAACGGATCTAACGGAAAGCAATACAACACGTCATAGATACGGAGCGAGCGCGATCCTGGATTACGCGTCGGACTTTGTAGATGTCAAGCTATTCAACGTGTACGATCAAAAGAGCGACAGTAATATCTCAAGGGGCAACATTACCAGTTTTTCGAGCACTCAATTTCAGGATCAGATTTTCGTCAGCCGGACAAGGACCGAACAACGGTCACATTCACTCCAGGCATTGTTTAGATTCGCCGGAACCGAGCTGCCGATCTCACTCTCCTACTCTAAAGCCGACCAGAGCACTCCCGCCTTGCACGAATTTGACTTCCTTGAAACAAGCGTACAGACAACGCCGAAAGGGAACGTCTTGGTGTATGGAGCTCCATTGTCTCTCGTGAATGCTATGGGCGTCTTCAATCCGCAGAACGCCAATGCGCTTCTGAACAACATACTGCTGTCAAACTCGAATTTGTCGGACAACTCGTACGATGCAAAGCTTGATTGGAAAGTTCCGTTCAAGTACTCCGACGATTTATCAGGAAAGTTTTCCGTAGGCGGAAAATATCACAGTATAGCGCGCTCGAGCGTCAGCCGGCAGAATAATGTTTATCTCCCGTACGGCGACGGCGCAGGCAACAGAATGACGATCGATACCGCTGCTGCGATCCGGGCTCTTTACCCGCTTCTCGCAACGATTCCTGCGCCAGTGCTTGCGAATGCCCAAACAGGAGTCCCCGCGTTCGCGTTCGTCGACCCCGGGTATACAAGGCAAAGTATCTTGGGCTATCCCATCGGACCGAACTGGAATCCGTACGACTTGGTCGCAATGTCGAACATCATGTATACTCATGCACACGTTGCTATTTGGAACAGCGGTGCCAACGACTATAACCAAGATTATACCGATAAGGAAGATACCCGTGCGGGCTACCTCATGGGCGAATTCAATATCGGCAACAGCCTCACAATTGTTCCAGGCGCTCGTTATCAGGAAGAGCGGACCGACATCTCTGCGTATCATATCAGATACAACAGCGGCAACGCAACAGGGCTTGACGGCGTTGCACCTAAGTTGATCGATACAAAAAGGGACAGCCCGTACTGGTATCCATCGGTTAACGCTAAATATAAAGTGAGCGACAACATTCAGGTGATGGCTGCGGTGTACCGAAGCGTGTCGTTGCCGAGCTTTATCGATATTTCTCCGTTAACGGAATTGCGCGATGATGGCAATCCTATCGTCACGGGGAACCCGCTCTTGAAGCCGTCCACGGCGGTGAATTATGACCTTGGAAGCTCGATTTTCAGCAACGAAATAGGTTTGTTTACGGTCGACCTGTTCTTCAAAGAAATCAGCAATCTTATTTACAACATGCAGAACTATTATCCATTCCAGCCGTATCCTGTTGTCGGCGCTCCGTCCGATATTGCTTCCAGGCTGCCGGACAGGAGTTATTTTGATACGACATGGGTTTCAATCTCCCCGAATAACCGGAAACTGGTAAGCGGTTCCATTCCGATGAATGATCCGTCCACGGCCTACTTGCGAGGAATAGAATTGTCCTGGCAAACGCACTTGTACTACCTTCCCGGATTGCTGAGCGGAATAGTGCTCGAACTCAACGCCTCGTTTATGTCGTCGAACGAACTCTATCCGTATTTTAAGGTTATCTCGCCAAAAGTCGGCACGAAAGATACGCTTGTTTATTCCACCACCTCGGGGGCGCTGCAGAATCAACCCAAGGCGATCTATAATGCGATCCTCGGATGGGACTACAGAGGATTCAGTTCGCGGTTCTCGCTCCGATATCAGCGATTAACATTGCAAAACATAGATACACAGTTTGGATTAGAGGACAGCTACTACGACAACGTGTTGTTGTTCGATATCTCGCTCAAGCAGCAACTCATAGATAATCTTTCTATCTTCGCCAATGCGACGAATGTCAACAACCATGTTGATAATTACTATTTTAATCACCCGACGTATCTGGGCGTCGCTTCCGGTAATCTGCCGACAAGCGGCCAGACGTATGGAATGAATGTACAATTCGGTCTTAGCTATAACTTTTAGCACTTGAAGAACCAAAGAAGCATTTGGCAGTAAACAGTTAAGACGGTCTTCTCTCATTCTTGTCAATGCATGGAAAGGAGGTACATGGATAAAAGAAAAAAAAGAACGAATTATGTGTGTTCACGTTAGTTTTAACCAACATTACTTTAGGAGGAAACTGTGAAAGCAAAAATGATACTCTGCCTGCTCATTAGCGTTTTGATGGTAGGCTTTACGAGTCTCTCCGTCGCACAGGTTACGGTGCATGGAGATACAACCTATATTACCGGCGGTACGTATGCTGGAGGTGAGAATGCCGGCCTGTTGGAATCAACAATCAGCGGCGACACGACCGCTGCCGGTGCAAGAAACAACGTCAATATGATTTACGCGTTGTACGAAGGCCAAGTGTATTATCAATTGGCCCCCATTAACGTGAACAATCCGACTGGAACACTGACGATCGTCGGCGTGCCGAATCCTTCGACTCCGACAGCGACTGCAAAGCCGATTATTCTTATGCAGGCGACATCGGGCGTGCACGTTGCTGCCAACGTTGTTTACGGCAGTATTACGATAAAGAATGTGCACTGGCAGACAATGGAGACGGACGGAAATCAAAACAACGAGCTCTTCTATTGCGGCACGGCAAACGAGCACGCACAAGAACTGATTCTCGACAATGACCTGTTCGAATTCAGCAACATCGACCTCTTTGATTGCACGAATGAATCGGGCGCAATCGGCGGATGGCCGTATGGAGCAAAGTTCTTCATCACAAACTCCTACTTCCGGAATTTGTTCTACTCCGGCCAGTGGTGGGGATCACGCGTGTTCCAATGCAAGCACCCCATCGACACGTTATGGGTTGAAAACAATACAATCACGACCGGTGGTCTTACCTTCTTACAGCAGAATGAGATCATCGACTTTGAGTACATCAACCATAACACCATCGTCAACAACAAGAAATACTGGCTGTTGTCCCCGTACCACCGCAGCTTCTTCGTTACAAACAATATTTTCGTCAATCAGAACTGGGTTGGTGAAGATACGAACGTAACGAACAGCGGTCAGGATCCGGATAAGCTGTTCATGAGCACGATCAACGTCGATACGAACAATGCCACCAACGGATTGGTCGTCATGCCGAAGTATCAGAACGGCGACTCGACTCACTTTTCACCCGTGTTGGACCTCAAGAATCTCCAGTGCTATATTTCGGACAACATCAATTACTACGATCCCCTTCTGGTGAACGGTTACTATCAGAATGCAACATATATCCTTGCTGATACTGGTACGTCGCCCAACACCGGAGCATTCAATGCGATTCCGTCGTACTTGCACTGGTTCTTCTCCTGGACAACGAAAGTTCAAAACACGCCGGGCGAATGGATGAATTCCCGTACAGCAGCGCTTTTTGCCGCATACGGACCAGGACATGGCGGCATGATCGAGAAACGCACAACGACACCTTCAACCAGCCCTATTTCCTACGGCCTAACAGCCGCAGTTGTTACCGACATGGCTGGCTGGAATCAGAATCAATACGGCGATCCCCGATATGCCTCAGCGCCTGCTATTACTCAGAGTGCGTTTATCTACGGCGATTACGACCCGACGACGCTCCCCGGTATCATGGGCGGAGTAAAATCGGACGGAATCACCATTTCGTCAACACTCGGAGCCAGTGACTATGTTGGCATCAAGAAATTCACAGATCTCACCGAGAATTTCAGCCAATCCAGCGTTGTTTCCGCTCTTGACGGCTTCCCGGTCGGTTCATTGCTCTGGGACGATACAAAGAACGCCGCCTATGCGACCGCATGGTCCGGTGAATGGTCAAAGGTATGGGCTCAGTACATTGCCGATGGCGGAATTACGGCTGTGAAGTCCGCGAAACCGTCGGTTGCAACGTCGTTCGAACTTTCCCAGAATTATCCGAACCCGTTCAACCCGTCAACAGAGATCCAATTCTCATTGCCGCAGCAATCGACAGTGCAATTGAAGGTCTACAACACGCTCGGTCAATTGGTGGCAACGCTTGTTAACGGCAGTCTCCCCGCCGGTGTGCACAGCGTAACCTTCGACGCCCGGAACCTCGCCAGCGGCTTGTATATTTATCGCATTTCCGCAGGCAACTTCACAAGCGTGAAGAAGATGATGCTGTTGAAGTAAGCAATGGCTTTCCCGGTTCTCTTATCGGGTCTGCAATTGTCTGTCTCGAAAGGCGGCTGGTGTGAAGACCCAGCCGCCTTTTTCTTTTGTGAAGGGAAATGGAGATATGGACAGCCAGTATGGATTTTTTGGTCTTGAATTTGTATCTGTCTCCGGCTATATTTCGCCCGCTCAGGGTACAGAGGAACACATACGACGGATTGTTCCATCGATGAACTTGGAAACCCTGACGATGCTCTGTCGGAAAAAAACACTATGAGGAGAAAGCACAATGTCTATTGATACTTCTTATACACGAAGCAGGCTGGCGTGTGCCGTTGCCGTGATGCTGATGGTTGTGACGGCATCTTCGTTCGGCCAGATGACGGGCACACTCAGCGGGCGCGTGGTCGATCGTGAAAGCGGAGAAGCGCTCGTCGGGGCGAATGTTCTGGTTGAGAATACGAACCTGGGAGGAGCGGCAGATATCGACGGAAAGTTTACGATTCACAACGTTCCGGCAGGGAGAGTCACGTTAAAAGTCTCCTACGTGGGATACAGGCCGACGACGGTGGATGTGACGATCGGAGAGAACGTGACGGCGCAGCAGGAGATTCGATTGACAGCAGCCTCGGTAATCGGTGAGACGGTGATCGTGACGGCACAGGCGAAAGGGCAGTTGTCGTCCATCAACCAGCAGCTGGCGTCGACGTCGATCATCAACGTTGTGTCTGCGGAGAAGATGAAGGAATTGCCGGATGCGAATATTGCGGAATCGATCGGAAGGCTTCCGGGCATTTCGGTGCAGAGAGATGCCGGTGAGGCAGACGCGGTGATCATCCGGGGGTTATCGCCGAAGTATAATGAGATCACGATCGAAGGAGTGCCGATGAGTTCGACATATTTCGGCGATCGTGGAGTGGATCTGAGTTTGCTGGGAGACGATCTGGTGAAAGGGGTGGAGGTATCGAAGACGCTGCGTCCGGATATGGATGCCGATGCGTTGGGAGGGACTGTGAATTTGACGTTGAAGACGGCACAGCCGGGGTTTCATTATGACGTGTGGGGGAACGGAGGATACACGGAGCTGAACAAATCTTATAATAACTATAAGTTTTCGGGGAGTGCGGGAGACAGGTTTGGAGAGGACAAGATCGGAGTTCTCATCCAGGGGAACATCGAGGAGAAACAGCTTCCATCGGACCAATTCAATGCATCCTATGCGACACCGACGTACAACAACAAGGTCAATCAGTTCTACGTGAACACACAGTCAGCGCAGCTGACGGACAACATCACAAAGAGGCACCGGTATGGAGCCAGCGTGATACTGGACTACACGTCGGACTTTGTGGACGTGAAGTTCTTCAACGTGTACGACCAGAAGAACGACAGCAACGTCACAAGGGATAATACCACATATTTCACCAGCAACAGTTTTCTCGACCAGATTTTTGTTAATGATACCAAGACTGAAGAGCGGACACATTCTCTTCAGGCGCTCTTCAAGATCGGTTCGACCGAATTGCCGGTTTCGCTCTCGTACACGAAAGGGGATCAACATACGCCGAATGGCCAGGAATTTGACTTCATAGAACAGTTGACCGGAAATCCTCTGTCGGCGACTGCCGTGATCTATGCGAAGCCGTCCGCCTTAATAGGTGATATGGGCGTGGCAACTCCGTCAAATTCTGCCCTCTGGAATATTATTGCTTCGAGCACCAACCTGACCGACGAGTCCTACGACGTAAAAGCCGACTGGAAAATTCCGTTCAGATTTTCAGAATCATTTTCGGGAAAATTTTCCGTAGGAGGAAAATATCACGACGTCAGCCGTTCCAGCGATAATGTCCAGTATAATTATGACGTACAGTTCGGCGGAAGTCACGGCAGGAGAGTCAATCTTATTAACGAGTTCCCGTTTCTTACGGGAGCAAATCCGGAAGCCTTTCCTACGGGAGGGATCCAAGCGTTCTATTTTCTCGATCCGGGTTACACCAAAACCAGTATTCTCGGATATCCTATTGGTCCGGGGTATGATCCGTACAGACTGTCGGGTATGGAGGACGTCATGTATCCTGCATGGCAGTCGGTGTACTACCGTGACGCCGTTAAAGCGTATGATCAGAATTATACGGATAAGGAAAATACGCGGGCGGGCTACGTCATGAGCGAATTTAACGTCGGAAGCGACCTCACTGTTGTTCCCGGAGTCCGGTATCAGGAAGAGCGCAGCGACATCTCGGCGTATCACATCAGACCCGGGATAAACCTGGACGGGCTGGATGGCACCGCCCCCGTTTTGGTGGAAACAAAAAGAGACAATCCGTACTGGTATCCCTCGGTCAATGCCAAATATAAGGCGGGCGGCAACGTTCAGGTGATGGCAGCGGTATACAGAAGTGCTTCGCTCCCAAGTTATGCGGACATTTCCCCGCTGACCATCCTGCAGGACGGTCAAGCGCTTATTTCTGGTAACCCTTTCTTGAAACCGTCGACTGCCGTGAATTATGATCTCGGAACTTCAGTGTTCAGCAACGATGTGGGGCTTTTTACGGTCGACCTGTTCTATAAGGAAATAAGCGATCTTATCTATGCTATGCATAATTACTATCCATTCGCTCCCTACCCCGTGGTCGGCGCTCCGGCCGATATCAATGAAAGGCTGCCGGGCAAAAATTACTTTGACACGTTATGGATGAACATCTCCCCCGGTTCGAGAAAATTGACGAGCGGTTCAATACCGATGAATGATCCGTCCAAGGCGTACTTGAGAGGGATCGAGTTTTCGTGGCAAACGCATTTATGGTACTTGCCGGGGCTGCTGAGCGGAATTGTTCTAGAACTCAACGCGTCATTCATGAGTTCGAATCAATTGTATCCTTACTTCAAGGTTGTCTCGCCGAAGGTAGGAACAAAAGATACACTCTATTATGAAACGACAGGAGGAACATTACAAGACCAGCCGAAAGCCATCTACAATGCGATCCTCGGATGGGATTACAAAGGATTCAGCTCGCGGTTTTCGCTCCGGTATCAACAGCTGACGCTCACAAGCATGGATACGCAGTTTGGGCTTGAGGATAGTTACTATGATAATGTGCTGCTCTTCGATATATCGCTCAAGCAGCAGCTCATCGACAACCTTTCGTTGTTTGTCAACGCGACGAACGTCAACGGTCACATTGACAATTATTATTTTAATCATCCGGCGTATCTTTCAACAGCGTCCGGCAATTTGCCGACAAGCGGGCAAACGTACGGATTGAACGCGCAATTCGGCATCAGCTTCAATTATTGATAGCGGCAGCGGGCATCCTATGCAGTAAACTCTCCGATCGTGTTTGGCGGTCGGAGAATTGCTGTTGTTGAAGATGTCTTCGTGGTTGCCAATGTTGTAACGACGCAGGTGATCGTACGCTCTCCCGGGAGCGTACGATTAAACCGGCCGTCTCTTTGGGGCTCTTCACCGTGTCTACTCCAGAGTTATATTCTATAGCCTCTATTTCCATCCATCCGGGGACGCCGCTGAACGACTCACATGATGACTCTTCGCTTACGACTATTTCAAGGAGGGAACAATGAAAACGGGAATTCTTTTTTCCATAGTACTTTCGTCTATTTTTTTGAGCACGACCCATGCGCAGGTCTCTGCAGATCAGGATACAATCGTCATTCCAGGTGACATACCCCACGGAACGATCCACCATGCTGGGGCGCTCGAGTCGACAATAAACGGCGACACGACGGTCGCGGGAGAGAGGATCAATCCGAACAGAGTCTACGCTCTTCGTGAAGGGCATTTCTACTATCAGAATGCCGCGATCAATGTGACCGATCCCAATGGAATTCTGACGATCGTCGGGATCCCCGATTCAGCCGGCACAACAAAACCGGTGATTCTGCTGCAGCCGGTAGGCGGAACGGCAGTCGGCGCCAACATTGTGTACGGCAGCATTGCGGTCGTGAACGTCCACTGGCAGTCCCAGCAGCTCAACGGGTCATTCCAAAATGAACTCTTCTACTGCGGCACGAAGAACGAATTGCCCCAGTCGTTGACGATCGATAATTGCTTATTTGAATTCAGCAACATTGACCTCTTCGATTGTACAAACGAATCGGGCGCGATCGGGGGCTGGCCGTACGGAGCGAAGTTCTTCATCACAAACTCCTACTTCCGGAATATGTTCAATGCCAGCCAGTGGTGGGGATCGCGGGTCTTCCAATGCAAGCATCCAATCGATACGCTGTGGGTGGAGAACAATACGGTCGTCGGCGCGGGTCTGACGTTTCTGCAGCAGAACGAACTTACCGACTTTGCGTACATCAACCATAATACGATCGTCAACAACAAGAAATACTGGCTCCTGTCTCTCTACTACCGCTGCTACTTCGTTACAAACAACATTTTTATCAACCAGAACTGGGTCGGCGAGGATACCAATGTGATCAGTAACGGTCAGGATCCTCGAAAAGAATTCCAGAGCACGATCGATATTGATTCGGTGAATGCCGCCGAGGGGGTTGTCGTGCAGCCGAAGTACTACTCGGGCGATTCGGTTCACTACTCGCCCTTGCTTGCGCTCAATAAACTGAAAGTCGATGTATCGGACAATGTAAACTACTATGACCCGTTGTTGATTAACGGGTACTACAATACCGCCCCGGGGACAATTGACAGCACCGCGTACCCTCTTTCGTATCTGCGTTGGTACTATCCCGGAATTTATAGAGTAGAAAATATACCGTGTGAATGGATGAACACACGAACGGCAGCGTTGTTCGCCGCGTATTCGCCAGATAAAGGTGGAGGGTTCATCGAAAGACACACCACTACGGCAAACCCTAATACCTTTACACCCGGCATCGCAAATGCGTCGGTGGTGACGATGATGACGGGATGGAATCAAAACCAATGGGGCGACCCGCGTTATCCCGTTGCGCCGGATATTGTTCACAGTAAATATATCTTCGGAGATTACGACCCAACCACTATTCCCGGCCGCGACAGCAGCGGAAACAAAACGGAAAACGGAAGCGGGATCACAAAATTCACAGACCTGATGGAGAACTTCAGCCAGTCTTCGATTGTATCAGCAATTGACGGCTACCCGGTCGGTTCTCTGATTTGGAATGATGCACAGAATGCTGCGTACGCTGCGGCTCATGCCGGTGAATGGGCAAGAGTTTATAGTGATTACATCATAACGGGAATTCCGTATTCCGTTAAGCCGAGACCAGACGCCGCTTCTGTCTTCAGCCTAGGTCAGAACTATCCGAACCCGTTCAACCCGGCAACGCAGATCGCATTCACGGTACCCCCGAACAACAACGAACGCATCACGCTGAAAGTATTTAATGTTCTTGGAGAAGAAATCGCTACACTTTTCTCGGGAATCAAGAGCGCGGGAAACTATTCCGTACCGTTTGACGGGAGCAAATATTCAAGCGGCGTTTACTTCTACCGTTTGCAGTCTGGCAGCGTCTCGTTCACCAGGAAGATGCTTCTGATGAAGTAGTGAGGGCGGCTCTCTTGCGGCACGAACAGATATCGTTGCAAGCAATCTGAACGAGTGACGACAACCGAGGATGTGAACGACGGAGGAAACATATCACTATGATTTCCTCTATTAAAGTAATACATTTAAAAACAATCGACGATGATTCTACTGACTTCTTAATAGAATCCATCTCAAAAATGGATTGGAGTAGAATGCATTTGTAATTGTCATGCTGATCCTCGACGAGTCGTCTACAGCCTACGGGTCATAGACCCGTGGGGAGTCGTCGACCGCCGTTTTTGCCGAAGGCACTTCACAAAGGGATATCGCTTCGCGATCTTCGTGATTGGCGGGAGAAGCATCGACGACACCGAAAGCTTCTAGAATCACGATGCAAGATTGTCATGGATTCTCCCGATGGAATCCCCTTGGGAGAGAATGATATCTATCGGGGGTATTGAGATGGCTTCTAGATAATTTAGCATGAAACAGTTGAAATTGTGGCATCATCTATGTTAAATTGGCTGTACGAGGACATCTTCTCTTCCATAAGATTCGCGGCAAATTATCTTTCTCGTTCGGTCTTTTTGAAATAATACACGGTTCCGTTAGACTGGAATATCCATCAGCAGCAGGCGATCAACTCACAGGAGGACAAAATGAAAAAATTTCTACCTTTTTTGTTGGGGCTGTTTCTTCTCACACATCTGTCAAGTGCCCAGGTGCTCGAAGGCTTCGGAACAAAAGGCAGCCTCGGCATTTTCAAAGATGCCGGATGGGGAACGCTTACGGACAGCATTTACCAAACGAGCGATCCCACAAACAGCGCTAACGGCGTGATGGGTGTGGCCTTCGACCTTAAAGGAGTCAACGATCATAACGCGATACGCCCCGTGACCCAACTATTGGTGACGGATACGAAAGGCGCGCTCTATCTAACGTATTGGGTCTACATTCCGGCGAACAGCACTATTCCCGACAGCCTCGTCATCGGTTTGTGGTGGCAGATTCCTATCAATTGGTCATGGAATGAGACCGACTTTTACGCAAAGGATATCCCCAAAGGCAAATGGTACCCGCTTTCCGCCCCGATCATGGATTCAAGTATCGCAGATCCCGCAAACAAACTTCTTGCCGGCCACGGGTTTGGTGATTTCGGTATTCAATGGAATAACGGCAAAGACAGCTTGACAGTGTGGAAAGGGGTTATGTACATCGACAGTGTTTCGCTCATCGGTGCGAAGCCGACAGTGTTCGGAGATTTCAAAACGAACATCGAGGGATTCAGCGAACAGTGGAACAACGGCTGGAAGGACAGCGTCTATTGGAGTGCAGGGCCCGTCGGAGACAGCTCTGGCGTTGCAGTGTTCGAGCTCAAAGATGGTTCCGCCGCAACAGGAGGAACGGCTTTCGGATTTCAGCCGACGGGTTCGGGCGTTAATGCACGAGGAATGAACGCCCTGGTCTTCTGGGTGTACGTTCCATCGGCGTTCCCGGATACATTTCAAATTCAAACCTGGGCACAAAGCGACCCAAGTTGGAATTGGCCGGCGAACGGTCCGCGGAGCTATCTCGGAAAAAATATTCCTAAAGAGAAATGGTTCCCATTGTATTTCGACCTCGCCCAAGCGAGCCTTCTTGATACGGTGAGCGGGAGTTTCTTCAACACGTTCAACAATGCGAGCGACAATCTGAGGAAGCTTGGAATCCAGGTCAGCGGTCCGAACGGCGTTACGTGGCAGGGGGATATTTATGTTAAAAACGTCTCGCTCGTCAATCAAGTTCTGTCGGTGCCGCCCCCGCCGGTAACAACGCCGGTCTGGATTATCGCGAACTTTGACAGTTCGGCAAACGGCGGCAAGCAGGGCTTTTACGTTCCGTCGTGGGGAGCCGGCTCGCTCTCCCGGCCCAACGCCGTACTCTATGGCAAGCCGTCGGGGTACGTTCTGCAAGGGAGCGTCAGCTTGTCTCCTTCGATACCCGAATTTGCAACCGTGAGGGATAGCGTTGTGATGCAGAAAAGTGATTCTATTGTGACAAAACTGACCTGTGCTGTCTACCTTCCTGCGGGAATGCCGGTGAATGCAATAGTGAAGTTTTATGTCAACGGCGGAACGAACGACAGCGTCGCAGTGGCGGACACCGTCGGCAAACAGATCTCCACAGGTCAGTGGACAACTCTGGCCATCACGAAGCTCGATTCGCTTGCAAACCTCGGGACATTTGATCCGACAAAACCGGCAAGAATAGGAGTTGTTGTATATTATCCCGGCGCTCTCGATACCACCATATGGTCAGGCAAGATCGAGCTGGATGATTTCACCGCATACGGCATCTGGTTTGCGAACGGAGTCCCCTCGGGCGTTAAGGGTGATGCCGGAGTAGTCTATCAATACCAGCTCTACAGCAACTATCCGAATCCGTTCAATCCATCTACAAAGATCAAGTACGACGTTCAAATGAACTCGAAGGTCCTCATCAAGGTATTTGATATTCTCGGCAGAGAGGTTGCCACGCTGGTCGACCGGAAACAAGCGGCCGGATCGTATGAAGTTGATTTCAACGCTTCATCGCTCTCCAGCGGCGTATACTTTGTTCGGATGAATGCAGGCGGTTTTGTCAAGACTCAAAGAATGATGCTGCTGAAATAAATCGCACAGCAACGGGCGGGATCAACAAATGGATTCCGCCCGTTGTTGTTTCGAATCCTCTGTTGATCACAGGGCCGCATTTCAAGCCCAGCGGCGGCCTGTTGAACCAGAGAACGCCTGAGGATCTTTGCCGCGGATGCCTCCAAGTCAGACGAAAAGTTTCCGCTTGGCCGCCACAGGCTTAGTCCGCGCCACAGTTCAACCGAATAGAGGTTGGAGTTAACATACAAGAACCCCTGAATAAAGTCATTCTGTCCCAAGGGGATCCCTCCGGGAAACGGAGCGGAGCGAAGTACCTTCGGGAGAATCTATGTCAACTCTGTATTGAGAATGCATGGTGGTGTGTGATGGGTCCTTCGCTCCGCTCAGGATGCCAGTACAATACATTTTGAGGTGCCCGCTTCTCAAATGAGAACACTACCAGAATTTGGAGTTATGTATCTTGAAGAACGAATCAGAGCAGGCTATTTTTCATTATTTGTGCGGGAGTTATTATGAAGTCGACCGGAACATATTTTAGAAACACCGTTGCGCAAAAATTCGCAGCTCTTGTCCTTCTCTTTCTTTTTTTTATTCCTACAGAGACTGTCATATCGCAGGCGAGGATACCGTATGCGGGAAGGAATATTTTTATCAGCGGGATGAACGTTGCGTGGGTTAACTTCTCCGGCGACATCGGCCCTAATCCGCCAGACCTGGCTCAATTCCAGACGGAGTTTCAAACGGTGCACTCGAACGGCGGAAACGTGATGCGCTTCTGGCTCCATACGAACGGCACTCAAACCCCTGCGTTCAATGCGAACGGCTTCGTTACCGGACCGGGCCCGATCGCGATTCAAAGTCTCAAGCAGATCCTTGCACTCGCCCATCAATATAATATTGGATTGATCCTGTGCCTTTGGTCGCACGATATGCAGAATCTGTCCGAAATGGACACGGTACGACTGCATCGAAATGCGAAACTGCTCACCGACACCGCGTATACGAATGCGTATATCAGGAACGCATTGATCCCGATGGTCGATTCAGTAAAAGGAAACCCGGCGGTCGTTGCGTGGGAGATCTTCAACGAGCCCGAAGGCATCACGAACGAATTCGGCTGGTCGGGCGACGCTCACGTGCCGATTGCGAGCATCCAGAGGTGCGTCAATTTGATGGCAGGGGCGATTCATAGGACTGACCCGGCAGCGCTTGTCACGAGCGGTGCCGTCACGTTCCAGACGTTGACGGATGTTCCGACGACAGGGACAGTTGAGGGAGGGCTGAACAAATCGATCAGCCGCTTGTCATCCGCCGATCAACAAGTTGCTGCGCAAGCCTTCAACTCGAGACACCGGTTGAACATGACGGGGGCAGAGTATCTCGAGTATATTCAAAAAACTTCGGCGGCGAACAATTCGAACTATTACCGGGACGATCGTCTTAAAGCTGCCGGCGGCGACACACTCGGAACGCTCGATTTCTATTGTGTACACTATTACGCGCAGGGAACTCCGCTTTCACCCTTTGTCCACGCGGCGTCGTTCTGGGGATTGACGAAACCGATCGTAGCTGCTGAGTTTTACATGCAGGCGACCGACGGCGTCCCGGCCCTGAGCCTCTACCCGTGGCTTTACAACAACGGTTACGCAGGGGCCATGATGTGGTCGTGGAGCGATTTTGGCAATCCGGTGACGAATTCCGCAGCCGATACCTGGACTTCGCTGAATTACATGTTCGCCAATTACCGGAACGATGTCATCACGAATCCGACGACGGGTTCCATTTATGTTTTTAGCGCAACTCAGAGCACGATCGAAAAAACTGACACGACAGTGCTGCGCTGGGACGCCGAGCCCGGATCGGTGGTGAAATTGGATGGCAGCAGCGTCTCCGTCAAGGACAGCATGCTGGTTCATCCGCTCGTCACAACGACGTACACGCTAACTGCAAGCGGAGTCGTCCAGGACACGACAAGATTTGTTCTGACCGTTTTGCCGACGGGGAGAATAGTGAGCTTCAAAGTGCTCCCCGTTCAAGTCGGAACGGGAGAGCCCGTCAGTGTGATCTGGCATGTCGTTAAAGGATCAGCCGTCACGCTGAACGGTGCCGGGGTTCCGACGTCCGACTCGATCAGCGTTGTGCCCGTCCCCGCGAACGGCAGCTACACTCTCATCGGAAAAGGAGATGAAGAAGATTCCATCACGATCCAACTGCAGATCCTTTCCCCCGATCAGGTCGACAGGGCGTATCAGGCGTACGTCACTGCCTCTTCGAATGACACCGTCGCTTACAGTTTCAGCGACCCTCAGCATGTGACGGACGGCAACAATTTCTCGCGGTGGCAGGCCGCCGCCTCTCCGGTTGCGCAATGGGTCTTGCTTGAATTCGGCAGAACCGACACCATTAATAGAGTGGTCATTCGTTGGGGAAACTCGCAATATGCCAAGCTCTACTATATCCAGACGTCTGTGGACAAAACTAATTGGTCGGTGATTGCCGACCAGGAGAACGGCACCGGCGGAACGAGCTCTGTCGAGACATGGACAGGATTCAACACGGTTGCGCGCTACCTTGAATTGGTCATGGTAGGACATGGAAGCAACGGCGCTTATTCCGTCGCTGAGCTTTCAGCATACGGGTCGCCTGCAACCGGAGTTCGGACGGATAATTCGCAGGTTCCGGTTGTATACTCGCTGGCCCAGAATTATCCTAACCCTTTTAACCCTGCGACGACGATCAAATACTCCCTCGCAAAGTCCGACCGTGTGAAACTTGCCGTTTATGACCTGCTCGGGCGGCAGGTAGCATCCCTTGTCGATGGAAAACAGAATGCCGGCGACTACGTTGTCCGGTTCGACGCCGCAGCGTTATCGAGCGGAATGTATTTTTACCGGATTGAAACCGGGAGCTTTACTCAGGTAAAGAAAATGATGCTCTTAAAGTAGGAGGCTGCGATCCCTTGGTGAACAATGGAGACGATCGGTGTTGCAGATGTCACGGTCGTTTTTGCAGAAGTCCGCATTCATCCGGTACGGTGATATTTTAATAGGCACGGGAGTCTCTCCGTGCCTATTTCTGCGAATGGCATCACTCGTCAAACGATTCCACCGCTAAATAGTTGTTGCATCTCATAATCAAAAGAAATAAGATATATTGAGATTTCTAGAGAATAAGGAATAATTATCTCACGCCGAGGCGCGATTTCTCATGGCATCCGGTAACTATAAACTCTCGTCGAACAATCAGGCATTGGGTATCGCGGTCCTCTGCGCTATCGCTCTCGTCTATTTTGTGATCTTCGCCTTCTTATTCAAGAGGCCGGTAGATCATGTGACGGAATTCTATTTTGCCGACAGAATGACGGAAGCCCATCGTATCCTGATAGACCAGTACAACGAATCCCACGCCGGGAAAATAAGAGTTATTCCCATTGATTTTCCGAACGCCGATTTCAGCACCGATACGCGGAAAGAAATTCTTGCCCGCTCATTGCGCGGGGACGACGACGGCATCGATCTCCTTGCCGTCGATGTCATTTGGGTTCAGAGGTTTGCAAAATGGTGCGAGCCGCTCGGGAAATTCTTCACGGACGAAGAACGGAAGAAAATTACCCCGATCGCCCTTACGTCGTGTTATCATGAAGGAGAACTTGTTGCCGTGCCGCTCGACCTTTCCGAAGGAGTCGTGTACTATCGTGCAGACCTTCTTGCAAACGAGCCTCGCGGGAAAGAACTTCTCCAACAAGTGCAGAGCAGAATGTCGTGGGATGATTTTCTCAAGATCAAAATGGAGATCCGAGAGAGCAAATATCCCTTTTATCTCTTTCCCGCATCGGATTACGAAGGGCTGATCTGCTGTTACATTGAGATCCTTCTCAGTCAGAAGCCCGATTATTTTACCACGATCGGATTTCGGTTTGATACGCCTGAAGCCAGAAATGCCCTTCGCCTTCTTGTGGACCTTGTCCACAAATACGGCGCTACACCGGAAATCGTCAGCGAACTGACGGAAGTGCCCAGCTATGAATATTTCATAAAGCACGACGGTCTTTTTCTGCACGGGTGGAACACGTACGATCAGGATTTTAAGGCGTCTCCGATCGACCCCGTCAAAGAAAGGAATTTGAAAAGGATGCCGGTTCCGTATTATCCCGGCGGAATGTCCGCGTCGGCGTTCGGCGGATGGAACCTGATGGTCCCCAAAGCGAGCAAACACAAGGAAGCCGTCGTCGATTTCATAAAGTTTCTGCTCAAAGATGAATCGCAGGAAATATTCTATGCAAAAGGGGGATTCTTCCCAATCACGAATTCGTTCTACCATGATTCATCATGCCTTCGCAAATACCCGGAGATCAGCACCATCATGGATTTGCTGAAAACCGGCGTCCATCGGCCGAACCAGGAAGAATACACAAAAGATTCGAAGATCATGTCCCGTTATTTTTACCTCGCCATCAAAGGAAGTATAACGATCGACGAAGCCGTGAAGAATGTCGATGCGAGCATTGAATCCGAGAGAAGTCTAACACCGTAGCTCCCGCATGGAATGGAAAAGTTTAAGAGTGCCCGACCCCGTCAAAACGAAACTGTCGCGGTATCGTTTTGAGATACGCCATATCGTTGTGATGGTGGTCGTCCTGATCACATTCCAGATCATTCTGGTCTTTTTTCAGAAAGAAAATTTGGAGAGCTTTCTTGGAGAAGCGCAAAGCTGGTTCAGGAAATACTACGCCGAGCGTCTTGCCCTTGTGACGACGACCAACGTCGAACTGATTTTCGAGCACCAGCAGCGCGTACGCGCCCAGCAGGACAGTGCGGAATTGTACCTCGCCTACTCGTTGAACGTCATTTTTAAGCAGCAGTTGATCCAGAGAAGCGGAGAGGACCTTTGCCTCATCCTTATCAAGAACCATCGCCTGTATATCATCGACAGCGGGCAGCGGCTTACCGCATTCCTGAGCAACAAGCTGGCGCCCCTGGAAGAGGGCGAGGTGACCAGACACCGACAGGGAATCGAATATTTTCTCGCGCAGAAGGACGAAATGCGGCGGCGGGAAAAGATCGTCAGCGCCGTCTCGAACGAGAAGACGTTCGACGTTCTCGTTCCCTTTGTGCCCGACGGCGAATATCTCGGCGTCATGTACATGCGCATCACGCCGGATTTCACTTTTCTCACGACGGAAATTCAATCGAGCTTTGACAAAGTAGCGCTGACATTTCTGGCACTGATCTTCATTGGGTTGATGGCGATCTTCATTATTTCGTCGCGTGCCGTGGGGGAACGCAACAAGGCTCAGGAAGAGCTGTTCATCGAGCACGAGGAGAATCTTGAGAAACAGATCAGGCTCGAAAAAGAATCGCTGTTCACGAAGAGAATCTATCACACGAACCATAAAGCCGAAAAAATCATGGGCTTTATCAAGAACGATGTGCGGATGATGAACGCAGAGAACCTCGGCCAGCTGAAACAGCGCGTCATTACATATTCAAACTTCATCTCCCGTATCATTTACGATATGAAATGGTACGACCAGGACATCAACACGATCGTGAACCCGATGTTCAAGACGAACATCAACCTGCTGATCGAATTTATCGTCCAAAACGTCTTCTTGCGCGTTTCGAGCAAGAATGAAATGTTCGACATCAAGCTCGATCTGGATCCATCGCTTCCGCCTGTGCGGGTCAATGAATTCATCGTGTGGGAAATTTTTGAACCGCTCATCCAGAACAGCATCGACCACGCGAGCAAGGATTTCGTTACGATCACGGTGTCGACCCTGTTCAACAAGAAAAAAAATACTTCCCATGTCATAATCGAGGATACAGGCGTGGGCATCGCCGAGGAATTGCTGCAATCCGGACCCAAAGGGATCAAACGGCTTTTTCTCGAGCAGGAATCGACGAAAAGCAGCATCGGGTCTCACTCGGGGTATGGATGCTATATCGCGCACCAGCTCGCGGTCGGAAAATGCGGATGGCAGCTCGATGCTGAAAACCGGGACGAAGGCGGCTGCAAGTTTACACTGACGATCAAAAACTAGGAGCGGCATGAGTACGAATGCGAATCAAATCATCAAAGTGCTGCTGGTAGAGGACGAAGACTTCGACGTGGCACGCGTCAAGAAGACCGTGAGTCTGTCCACGACGCGCATTCAAGTCGAGGACGTCGTTTCGAACGGCAAATCTGCGCTGGACAAGATCCGCGACAATCCGGACGTCTACGATGTCGTCATCCTCGACTACCAGATCTCCGGCGGCTTGCGGGGAGAAGAATTGATCCAGAAAATGAAGGAACTGGATCAGTTCCTGCAGATCGTCGTGATCACCAAGATGACGATCAATACCACCGATTTTGATTTTGCCAACAACCTGCTGAAGGCCGGAGCGTATTGGTACTGCACGAAATATCCGGGCAACATCGAGGACTACGTTTACCAGCCGACGGATTTTATCCTCAGCATCGTCAACGCATACGAACGGAAGAAGCTTGAAAAGCAGAAACTGAAATCCGACAAACGGCTCAAACAAAGCAACGAGAATCTTCTTGAGTCCAAGAGGATCATCGGCGAATCGAAGCCGATGGTTCAGCTCAATGAGATCATCGAGAAGTATGCGAAGAGCGAGGCAAACGTATTGATCTCCGGTGCGTCCGGCACGGGGAAAGAGCTTGTCGCGTGGAACATTCACCTTAAGAGTAAACGAAAGTACGAGAAGTTCATTCCGATCAACTGCGGAAGCATTCCGCACGACTTGGTGGAGAGCGAGCTGTTCGGGTATGAACGGGGAGCCTTTACCGGCGCGATGAACACGAAGGCCGGTTTATTCGAGATCGCGAACAACGGCACGATCTTTTTAGACGAGGTCGGCGAACTGCCGCTCCAGGCGCAGGTGAAGCTCCTCCGCGTGATCCAGGAAGGGGAGATCGAGAAGATCGGGAGAAAAGAGAGCCTCACGGTGAATGTCCGGATCATCGCCGCGACGAATAAGAACTTGACGTCGGAAGTGAACGAGGGGCGTTTCCGTGAAGATCTGTATTACCGTCTGGCAGTGATCCCGCTGGATATTGTGCCGCTGTGCAAACGAGGCGATGACATTCTTCTGCTCTTCAACCATTTTCTCGAATACTTCAGCCGCGATATCGACATGGCGCCCCCGCCGTCGGACCCGAAGGCGAAAGACATTCTCATGAACTATCGATGGCCCGGGAACGTGCGTGAACTCCGGAACGTCGCGCAGCGGCTGGTGCTGAACTGCACGGACAAAATTACGGCGAAAGATGTGACCAACCATATGATCATGCGGAATCCGATCGCAGCGAAAGACGAGTCGGTGATCGACGACCTGTACACCGGACAAGTGCTTCCTCTTCCGGAGATGGAAAAAATGTTTCGCGTCCGCTATTTCAAATATGTGAGAAGCATCTCAAGCTCCGATTCAAATGCTGCAGAAAAACTAGGCCTTGCACCGTCGAATTTTTACAGGATGCTGAAAGAACTTGGGCTGAAGTAAAATGGAGAAACAAAAGATACGCCGTTACGTGTTTTTGTCCGTGGATGAAACGGCCTTCGGTCTTTCGAGAGTGTGATTCCAATCTTCCATTTTTGCATGCCTTTTCGCCGCACGATGCTAATATCCTCAATTTGCCGTATTTTAAGAGAATTTCCCCGGTTATGAGCCTTCAAGGCAATTCAATTTCTCCAGAAAATACCTAAATTAAGGTATTGTATTTTAGCCTCCTCCGACGTATGATTCAGCAACCTATCTAAACGTAGGCCGCCAGCCAAATCCTATTGTTCAATATTTCAGAGGGGTTGCTCCTATGAAAAACCTTACAACGATTTTTCGATTGCTTGCACTCGTCGCCGTTTTTATTTCCGCCACTGTAAAGGCTCAGTACACCGGGAGCGGGAATCACGTCATCACTATTGACCAGGCGGCAAAATTTGTTCAAAATTTCAAACAGAACCCGACCGCTCCAACAATCAAGGGGGGATACTTCGATAGAAATATTTTCGACAAAATTCTTGCGCAGGGAGGAGTTGTCGGAATCCGCTATTACTACGCGGCAAAAGATGACGGAACGCCGACCATCGTTCTGGTTGGAGTCGACAGCACGGGCAGCGATATGGTCCAGGGAATCGTCGGCGAATGGGGGCTTCCATGCCCGCCGAACTGCGGGTCAACAAATCAATTGAATAAGTAGGAGGGACATGTCAGCTAAAATAATGGACCTTATCGTAATTTCATCCTTCGTCTTTCCAGTGACTGCCGGCATCATGCGGTATAGACGGTTGGACGCTGCGATGAAGGTTTTTGCACTCTTTTGCATTTTTTATTTCGCGGTAGAGATTGTAGAGTTTATCCTGGCGATAATGCACACCAACAACACTTCAGAATCAAACTACTTTGTTCCGATTGAAGTGATGACCATGTGCGTTGTCTATGTTCTTTCAACGAAAAACAAAAGAATAAAGAAGGTTCTCTCTATAATTACAGCAGTATTCCTGTGCATCTGGCTTGTGGATAAAATATACTTCGAAGTTCCCGGAATCATCAACAACGAAATGGCGCTGACATCGAGGATAGTGATCGTTCTTCTGTCGGTGGTAACGATCAATGTGAATATGAAGAATCTGGATCACCCGTTCACCGACGAACCGATCTTTTGGGTTTCAATCGGTACCCTCATTTATTCGGCCGGAGTTGCGGTTCTCATCGGTTCCATAAACGAACTCGCCAAGTTGGGGCTATCGGTTTTCAATTCTATTTGGTATATCAATTGGGTGCTCGAAATTCTCTGCAATGTCATCTTCACGAAAGGCTTCTTCTGCAAAGCCAAATACCAAATATGATATGGGTGATAGGCGGCGGGACTGCAGTTCTCGTGACCTTAGCGTTCGCGTACATCCTTGTAGTGCTTTCGAGTAATCGGCGGATCAACGAGGCGCAGAAAACGAAGGCGGAGGAAGTTGCGAAAAGCGCCGAACGCTATAAAGCGTTGTTCGACCACTCGCTCGCCGGGATGATGAAGTTCTCCATTGATTCATGGAAAGTGCACGAGGCAAACGACTCCCTTTTCGTGATGTTTGGCTGCCGGACAGAAAGCGAACTTGAGCGGTGCTTCTCCGGGTTTTCTTTGCCGGCGCGGCAATCAATCGCAAATGCTCTGTCAGCGGACGGGATCATAACGGAGTATGAAGTGCAGACGAAAACATACGACGACAGAGATATCTGGATACTCTTTTCTGCCAAGGTGATACAAGGAGACGAGGATGTCCATGCAGTGATCGTCGATATCACGAAGAGGAAACTCTTCGAGGCGATGGTGAAAGAACAGGCGGCACTGCTCAACGAGACGCAGGATGCAATTATCGTTCTGGGCGATCGCGAACGGATCACGTTCTGGAACCGAGGGGCGGAGCTGACGTACGGATGGGACGCGGGCGAGGTGACCGGGCGCTCTCTCCAGGAGATTCTCTATGACGGCGATAAAAAGGAGGATTTTCAGCACATTGTGGACCATGTCGTGCAATTCCAGAAATGGAGCGGGGAATACCGTCACCGGAAGAAGGACGGAAAAGAGATCCTGGTCGACAGCCGCTGGCGCTTCGTTCACAGCAAGAACGGGAGCCCAAGAAAACTCCTGATCGTCAACTCGGACATTACAACAAGGAAACGATTGGAAGCCCAGTTCATCAAAACACAAAAAATGGAGAGCATCGCTTTGCTGACCGGGGGGATTGCTCACGACCTGCAAAACATCCTGGCTCCGGTGGCGATGTCCATCGGCTTACTGAGAGCGGAACTAAAAGACCAAACCAGTTTGACGGTCCTGCGCGCTGTCGAAGAAAGCGCGCAAAGTGGACTGCAATTGGTAAAGAATATACTGACGTACGGCAAAGGAATTATCGGCGAGAGGGTTTTGTTGGATTTGTCGCTTGTTATGCAGCAGGTTTTGAAAATTATTGAAGGGAACTTGCCGCCGGCGATCGTCGTCGACACGGATATCAGCGGCGCAGAGTGGATCGTCCTCGGAGACATGAGCCAGTTGAAACAGGTATTTCTCAATATCTGCGTCAATGCCCGCGACGCGATGCCGGAAGGAGGAGTCATGGGAATTAAACTTGAGGACTGTTTTTTTGACAGCGATGACCTTGAATCCTATCCGGAAGCACATAGCGGACGGTATGTCGTTGCCAGCGTTTCAGATTCCGGGATCGGCATTTCGGAAGAGCATATTGACAGAATATTTGAGCCCTTTTTTACGACGAAAGAAGGGGGGGAAGGTACCGGCCTGGGACTCTCGATCGTACTCGGAATTGTACGGAGTCATGGAGGCTTTGTCACCGCCGACAGCATCGTGCACCGCGGGACGACGTTTAGAGTCTATCTTCCTTATTGTATGGAGAAAGGGGGATGACCCAGGATTCCTTCCCCCGACAATCGAGAAAAAAATATGCAGCCAGAGAATCAAAGCAATCAAGACAAGATCTCAACGTGGATCGTCGACGACAATAAGAACTTTTGTTTGGTACTTGAAGCAAACTTGAACAAGAGCAAGACCGTCGATTGTCAAAGGTACTATCTTTCATGCAAAACTCTTCTCCGGGATTTTGCGCAAGAGGTCTCTCCTCCGAGCGTCATCCTGCTGGATATCAAGATGCCGGCGATGAACGGTCTCGATGCGATTGTGCCGATAAAAAGAATCTCTCCCGGGTCGAGCATCATCATGCTCACATCCTATGACCTCGATGAAAATATTCGCGCTGCGATGAAGCGCGGAGCTTCGGGCTATCTGCTGAAGTCGGCTTCACCCGACGAGATCGTACGCGCCATCGAAAGCGTGCAGCAAGGGGGGCTGCCGCTCGATTCGGCAATCACAAAGAAGATGATGGCGGCGTATGTCGGGTGGGAGGATCCGGCAAATGCGTATGACCTATCGCCGCGAGAAAAGGATGTGCTCAAGCTGGTGACACAGGGTATGAACAATATAGAAATAGCAGAAAGATTGTATATAAGCAGGTTTACGGTCGAAACCCATCTGAGGAATATTTTCCATAAGCTCGATATTCACAGCCGCCAAAAATTGGTCGTTAAAGCCATTAAGAACAGAATTATTTGACTCTCCTCGTGTTTTTGCGGTTTTTTGATAAATACCTGAATTTAGGTATTGCTCCTCCGCCCTTCCCAACATATCTTGATGCGTAGTCTCATTACAATAGTGCCCTGATGCCCTTCACGGGGGGAGAAGGGCCTGCGTGGGTAATATTTTGCTGAGAAAATTGCTTGCGTTGATTGTTCCGCTTCACACGGGCGATTGCTGCCCGCATTCCTTCAGTAGATCATGAACTTGGTGTCTGGCAGGTATCGCCAGGCACCAAGACTATTTTTTTGAGTCGTTATCCAAAACCTGCCTGATTACCGCCTCAGCCGCCCGTTCTTCTTTCGGTGTCTGAGGATGGACAATGTTATTGCGGCTCGTCAGAGCTCACCAGGACGTTGTTCCACGCCGCATCCTCCAAATCCATCTCGGCAGCACCGGGAGCAGCTAATGTGCCGGATGACAAAAAAGTCCCGCCGACCGCGGGCGAGCACGTCAACGTCCCCAATCGCCGGCATTCCGATTCCGAGAAGCTCTCTTTGCTTCTTTCTCTGGCTCAGAGAAAGAAGGATAATTTAATCAAGACCATCAATCAAAATGAGTCACTGCCATTTTTTCCCTTGCATTTTATTCCTCTAGTTACGACACTATAGCGCAACGATGCATTCAGTGAACCCGATTCGCCGCTCTGAGAACACAAGCGTATGTCATTGGCAAAACCCGATCTGCAAGTTCCGGAAAGCAGCCCGAGACGCAGGGAAGCAGCCGCTCATATCCTTTTCTTCTCAAATCTTGTACCGTCCACTCATTACTAAGGAACGCATGCCATGAAACTCAGAACCATTCCGATATTTCTTGTCTTCTTTATTATGGGATTTGGCGACGCCGTCGGAACGCTGGTCGGTTTTGTTACAAAGGAATTCAACCTGTCTCCGGCCGTCGCGGGTCTGCTTCCGTTCTTCGGCTTCCTTGCATTCGGACTTTTTTCCGTGCCGCTCGGCATTCTGGCGGAGAAAAAAGGTCAGAAATTTGTCCTCGTTCTGTTTTTGAGCCTGGTACTTGTTGGTGAACTGATACCCGTAATCAGCATCGCGAGGTACGAGTTCGTGCTGATCCCGATATTTTTTATCGGGCTCGGCATCACCGCTCTGCAGGTGGTGGGCAATCCGATGATGAGGACCGTCTCCGCTCCCGGAATGTTTTCGAGGAATCTCACGTTTGCACAATTCATCAAAAGTGTCGGGTCGAACGCTGCGCCGTACCTTCTTCCTCTCGTTATTGCAATGGGTCTTGCCTGGCAGAACATCTTTGCCATCTTTGCCATCGTTGTGGCGGCGGCGCTGTTCAGCGTCTCCTTCCTGAAAATTGAAAAGGAAAGCGGCGACGCGAAGCAAAGCGGCGCAAGCATCAAGAGCAGCTTTGCACTCTTGAAAAATCCGTACGTGTCAATGATGGTCCTCGGCATCTTCTTTTACGTCGGCGCCGAAGTCGGGTTAAATTCGTGGATTGCCCGGCTTCTTCAAGTGAAATTTTCGCTGGATATCGACAAAATGGCGACGCTCGGCATCGGCTTTTTTATGACGGCGCTGGCCATCGGCCGCCTCACCGGTTCATTTATCCTCAATTATCTTTCTCCGCAAAAATTCTTTTTATCGACGGCGCTCGTTGCCGTTGCGGCGCTCCTTGGGACCTTTGTTCCTTCGGAGCCGGTTGTTCTTGTTTCAATATTCATCGCCGGCATCTCGTTCGCGAATGTCTTTCCGCTGATCTTTTCGATCCTGATCGACTCGATGCCCGAGAGGAGTAATGAACTTTCCGGTCTCATGGTCATGGCGATCGTCGGCGGTGCGATCATCCCGGCGCTGATGGGTGTGGTTGCCGACGAATCGGTTGAGTTGAGCTTCATCATCCCGCTCGTGATCTTCGTCTATATTTCATTCTTGGCTTTCAGTGCGCTGAAGAAAAGCGGAGCCGCAGTTCAACATTAGTACAAGGACATCGTGAAATGAAATTAGAGCATGAAAAACGGATCGTCATGACGCTGGATGCGGGAGGAACGAATTTTGTTTTTTCTGCTATCCGCGGGAACATCGAGATCGTGCCGCCGGCAACTTTTCCATCCCACGCACAAAACCTGGACGAGTGCCTTGCAACAATTATCGAAGGGTTTACGGCGATAAAAAAGCAGCTTCCCGCCCATGCGGTAGCAATCAGTTTTGCGTTTCCCGGCCCGGCAGATTATCCTGCCGGCATCATCGGGGACCTGGGAAACCTTCCGGCCTTCCGCGGGGGAATCGCGCTCGGTCCAATGCTTCAAAACGTATTTAACATGCCGGTATTCATCAATAACGACGGCGATTTGTTTGCGTACGGTGAAGCGATTGCAGGCTTTCTGCCCCATGTGAACGGTCTCCTGGAAAAGGCGCATAGTCCGAAGCGGTTCCATAATTTGTTCGGCGTAACACTTGGTACTGGGTTCGGGGGCGGCATCGTGCACAATGGCGAACTGTTTATCGGCGATAACTCCGGCGCCGGCGAGATATGGCTGATGCGGAATAAAGTGGATCCGTCGATGAACGCGGAAGAGGGAGCCAGCATTCGGGCCGTGCAAAGAGTGTATGCTGAACGGTCGGGCATCGCCGTTGAAGACGCTCCATCCCCCAAAGAGATATTCGAAATCGGGATCGGTGCTGCGAAAGGGAATACATCGGCCGCACTCGATGCGTATCGCCGCTTGGGTGAAGTCGTCGGTGATGCACTCTCGAACGCATTGACGCTCATCGACGGACTGGCGGTGATCGGCGGAGGGCTTTCGGGCGCGCACGCGCTTTTCCTTCCGTCCCTCGTATCCGAAATGAACGGCAAATATCATCTGCCCGGAGGAAAAAGTTTTCCCCGGCTGGAAGTCAGCGTCTATAATCTCGAAGAGGACGGCGAGCGCGATATTTTTCTTACCGGGGCAAAGAAAGAGATTGCAGTTCCCGGCAACGGCGGGAATGTACAGTATGACCCGCTGCGGCGCATCGGTGTCGGCATCTCAAAACTTGGGACGAGCGAAGCCGTCGCGATCGGTGCCTATGCATTCGCGCTGAATGCTTTGGACAGGAAGTAACCTTACATGATCTCAGCACTTACGCGGGAGCAAGAAAGAACAGTGTTCCGATTGCGGGATTAGGTACCGACAGGGGCTTTCAATTGTAATACTTAGGCAACATCTTTTTAACACCCGCTTTATATTGCCCCCGTATATTTACCCGAGCAAGCTGTACTCTCTGAATAAAAAGAACACCGTAGAGGAGGTTGGCAGTAGGGTCTTTTGACGAGAATGTAAATTCATCCCTTCGACTCCGTCGCGGCTCCGCTCAGGGTGAACATTGTCATTCGGAGTTAAAAGACCCCACTATCAGGAGTTTTTTTGGCTTGCTTCTCATCCCGGGTTTTTTGATATTTCAACTAATGACAAACGCACGCCCCGTCGACGATATCGTGAGTTTGTAATGATCGCATGGAGGAGAGTAATGCAGCAACGGGAACTTCCGTATCTTCCGAATTTCTTTCTACCCTTTTCTCATTCCAATCGTTTTACTGAATAAGCCGTCGTCCTCCTATTGTCGACAGGATACCATTTTAATTTCACCACTTCCAAAACCCTTTTAGAGGAACTACAACTATGAAAAACAATGCTACAAGAATTTTGGCCTTGATGGCCGCATTCCTGCTTATCGGTTTAGCGGGAACGGCGCAAGCGCAAACGCTTCAAAAGAAATGGAGCGATACTTCCGGTGTTTCGTGGTTTCCGGCTGCGGCTGATTCTGGTGCACTTGCGCTTAACCCTGTGACAAACCATCTTATCTTTGCTTCGCGAGCCGCCAAGACATTTACGATCATAGATGCTGCCACGGGCATTGTTCTTGGGAATTTGGATACGACTGGTTTTTACACGTGGACGGGCAACAAAACATTTCACAAAATAGGTGTTTCCGCCGACGGCAGGATCTATGTCGCCAACCAGGTCACGACCGTAAACAAAAAAGCAGGACGCGTGCAGATTCACACATGGGCAAATGAGTCCGCGACGCCTGTCCTTGCTTTTAACGACTCTGTGAAGGGACCGCAGCTCGGTGATGCCCTGGCGGTTACTGGATCCGGCGCTGCGACGTATGTCTACTTAGGTGGAAATGGTACCGCTTCTCCGGTGCAGGTTTTCCAGAGTTTAAACGATTCGCTGCTTGTCGTGCGAAAAACGATCACCGTGTCTCCCGCGTCGAACGGCGCCCAGACGATCGCTCCGATGACAGCGGGTTTTGGCCCATTCTGGCTGAAGAAGAACGGAAAAGCAGCCATACAGTTCGACACGACGGGCGTACCGATCGACACTTTGCCCACAGCTTCCCTTGCAGTGACCGCGACGTCTGCCCGTTACTATCAAGTCTACGGCCGGAAATATATTTTTGCCTTCGACGGTAATGTTAACCCCTCCACCGCCCGGATCATAGATGTTACGAATGGGCTTGCAACCGGTCTTCCGTACGTCACGGGACTTACACCGTCGCTGGGTACGAAGGCGAATGCATCTACATTAGGCGAAGCGATTTGGAATCCAGCCGACAGCAGCATGATTGTCCTCAGCACCAATAACTCCATCGGTGCGTACAGCACTATAAAAGTGAATGCAATCGCAAAGAACTTTACACGAAGTCCTTATGTGCCGATTGCCGGTGTCTCTGATACCGTGACTGCAAATATTATCAACCTTCAAAAGATCGCTAATGCGAAATTCAGGTACATGGCAGCTCCGGATACCGTTGGCGCATTGGCGGCAATGGTCCTGACTTCCGGGGATTCACTCAACGGCGTATGGACCGGCGTGATTCCGGCGTCACTGGACACGAATACCGCTCGAGTAACCTATAAGTTCGACGTAACGGACGTTATGGGAACGGAAGCCGTTACTCCCGGTCCCGCGGGGTACTTTGCCGGCGTCTCCAAAATGTCTCTCAAGACAATACGCGCGATCGATACCGCGACCGGGATAAATTCCTGGATCGGGTACGGAATGCGTGTGATCGGTGTCGACATTATGGAAGACAGTGTGATCGGCGTGCTCGGCAATTATTCAAGCTACATGATCCAGGACGACCAGGGCGGCATGGATTTTTATGATTATGGCCTCACACCATATAGAATAGTCCGGGGCCATTCGTATACTGTAGTGGGTCAGATGTATCAGTACGGCGGATCTGTCGAGATGGAGCCTCAGCTATACAACGGCCATTTTGATGTGACCGACAATGGACCCGCGGTGCTGCCGGCTCCTAAGCTTCTGACACTTCACGATTTCTCGTGGACTGGCCAGGGCGAGCAGGTAGAAAATTCGCTCGTTCAGGTTCATCATGTCCGGCTGACGGCTTCATCATTGCCATGGCCGGCCGTCGGTGCTGGAGGTACAAACCTCACGGTAACCGATAACGGTATTGATTCGTTGACGTTCCGGATTCCTACCGGGAGCAATGGGAACGGCGCTCCGACTCCCCGCCAGCCATTTACCCTGACGGGTGTGGCATCCCAATTCGCTTCGGCCGCCCCGTACAAGAGCGGATATGAGATCTTTTTGCGGAACATGGATGACATTGCGACCGAAATCCAGGTTGCTCTAAAAGATACAACAAAAGGACTCGCCGGCACGGACGTAAGCATCACTGCGGTGAGTGATAGTGTGACCGGTCTTGGAGTACGCTCGTATCATTTCTCCGCCGCTTTCGACTCAACGATGCTCAAATTCAAAGGAGCCACTGCAACAGGAACGATCAGCAGCGGAACCACTTTTGCTGCCGTGCCGCAGAACGCCGGATGGATAAATATTTCAGACACGGGATCTACTGCGCTCACGGGTGCCGGACCGCTTTTTGTTCTCACGTTTACTGTTTTGAAACCCGGTCTTGCACCAATTGCGTTGACGGGTCGGTTTAACGCAGGCAACCCTGTCGCGGTTGGAATGGGAGGCGTTGTGGCTGGCGGATTGCAAATGGAAGCAGAGCCGAACGACTCTATCGCTACAGCAACTCCAATAACGTTCGGATTTCCAGCGGGCGGCTCGCTCTCCAAGAGCACAGGTACCGGTGATCCTGACTACTATGTTTATCAAATACCGACAGGCCATCTTGTCGTCGATGGTGTCGATTCCGCCAACACCACCAATTTGGCATTAACGCTCTATGATAGTACGGGAAAGGTGCTTTACAGTGTTGACCGGAATATTAATGAACGGCTTGAGTATAACATCGCCACTGCCGGGAAATATTACGTTCGCGTGCTCGGGAACAAAAACGGCAGCGCATATGCCACCGGGCCGTATCAATTGAATGCAAGAATCAGCCCTCCGACCGATCTCCGTGAACCGAACGACGGACCGTTGTTTGGGTTCTTCAATCTCGTGACCCCGGCAGCGTTCAACTATGTCGATACGGCGAATACACTCGACCCGGGTGTTGGACTTCCGGGGAGCGATTGGGATTATTTCAGCATCGTTGCTTCGCCGGGACAAACGATCACGCCTCTTGTTCAAACGAAATCGTTCAAGTCGGTATCAACGTTGAATCACGTTCAGGTGTCGTTGTTCCGGAAGAATGCTTTTTCTTCGGCATTGACTTCGGCATCAAGCACCAGCGGCACCGATGTTACCTTCTCATACTCGGTCGCTGTGGCGGACACGTACTATGTGCAGGTCACCAACACGACTCCGTCGGAAGCGGGACCAAACGCCCGCTACAAACTGTCGATCGGCTCGCCGACCGGTGTGCTCGAAAATGTGACGAGTCTGCCGACGGTATTTGCGCTGGATCAGAATTATCCGAACCCGTTCAACCCATCGACCACGATCAGGTTCGCCCTGCCGAAAGACGCGCAAGTTTCGTTGAAGATCTACGATGTGATCGGACGTGAAGTGCGTACGCTGGTGAACGAACGGGTCTCCGCCGGGTACCAGCAGGTGATCTGGGATGGAAGGAATGAATTCGGCGCCCAGGTTGCTTCCGGGATGTATATTTACCGCATCACCGCCGGCGATTTTATTTCAACAAAGAAAATGATGATGTTGAAATAAAACGGTTGGTTTATTTTTCGCTGTGCCTGAGTTGAAAACACAAAGCCATGTGCTGTAATAGTACGTGGCTTTGCTGTATATATAGAGCTTGATTCGATTTTCTAAATCAAGTATATTGACTCGGTTCTTCCCGTGAAACCTCTCTATGCATGCGGCCTCCTGAAAGAAAACCGCTGTAAATACTATGACAATGACATGAAACAAAAGAATCCCATACATACTGGAGGGGGAATGGCGGCATCCAAGATTCATTCGAGCGCTCCTGCACGATTGTTCATTTCCCATCACTCATCATACCGCTGCCAGTAAGCCATGCTCAACTACGTTTGGATGTCGCTCATCGTCATCGGGCTTCTCGTCGGCGCCGGCAAAGATATCAACGACGAGGTGAGGAACACGTACCGCAACGGCATTCCGATCGAGGCGACCGTGCGTGTGGAGAAAACACCGACAGCACTGCGCCAAACATGGGAAGGGGACCTTGTGATTCCCGCCGAAGCATTCAATCGGTTTTACGGAATCACTTCTTCAGTATCCGAGATCCGCCAGCCTGTTGAAATGACGACGCTGTCGTCGGGAATGACCACCATCTCGATCCCTGTCGACGAGTCGTCGCCAGAGATATGGAAGGAGATGGCAAGAAATTCGAGCAGCGGCAACAAACTCGCAGGGACGGTGAACTCCATAAAGTTCTCCGATGATAAAAGCACCGCACAGGTTTCCCTTCTTCTCGAAAAAGTCAATTATGTGAAACTCCGTGCGATCACAAAAGCGGCGCTCGACTATGCCGACACTGCGGTGACAATTTCTCTCGGCCTCATCGGCGTGATGGCATTGTGGCTCGGCGTCGTGAAAATAGCGGAGGAAGCCGGCTTGCTCAAAGTGCTGACGAAGCTGCTGACGCCTGTGACCTCGCGGCTTTTTCCCGACGTTCCGGCCGATCATCCCGCAGTGGCCGCGATGATCATGAACATCGCAGCGAACATGCTCGGGTTGAACAATGCCGCGACGCCGCTCGGCCTGAAGGCGATGGAAGAGTTGAACAAGCTGAACCCTAAATTGGGAACCGCGACCAATGCGATGTGCACTTTTCTTGTCATCAATACGGCCGGATTGACGTTGATTCCCGCAACGGCCATCGCGATCAGGGCAGCTCAGGGCTCAGCCGAACCGGGCATTATCATCGGAACGTCCATTTTTGGGGCAGGATGCGCAACTGTCGCGGGCCTTATTTCCGTGAAAATTTTGGAACGCCTCCCGCGCTATAAGAAAGCCTTGCTTGTCGACGGTCACGCCCCGGAGCCAAGCAATGGTTGAACTATTCCGAAATATTATCAATATTATTTCTGTTGCTGCTGTGCCGCTGATGTTCTTCGTCTTTGTGGGATGGGGGATTGTGCGGAAAGTGAAGGTGTATGAGGTGTTCGTCGAAGGGGCGAAGGACGGATTCCACGTTGCGATAAAGATCATTCCATACCTGGTTGCCATGCTGGTTGCGATCGGGATCTTCCGTGCCAGCGGGGCAATGGACGTCGTGATCGCTGTCCTGTCGCCGGTGTCTCATCTTATAGGGATGCCCCCCGAAACCGTTCCCCTTGCGATTCTCCGACCGTTATCGGGAAGCGGCTCGATGGGGCTGATGACGGAGCTCATGAAAGTGCACGGGCCGGATTCATTTATCGGAGTTCTTGCATCGACGATGTATGGAAGTTCGGAAACAACGTTCTACGTTCTTGCAGTCTATTTTGGCTCTGTCGGCATTAAGAATACGCGTCACGCGCTGCCGGCAGGCATCATCGCCGACATCTTCGGGATGTTGGGCGCTCTATTTATATGTCGAATATTTTTTGGTGTATAAAATGAAAAATATAATGAAAGCCTGTTCTCTTGCACTTGTATCGCTCGCGCTTTTGTCCTCACCATCCCTCGCTCAAAAATCTCTTGCAACAATGACCGGCAGACCGGACCCGAGTTCGATCACCGGCGGTCTTGGACTTACTTGGATCAACGGACAGGAATACTATCTCATCAACTTTGCTCCCGACCTGGCGTTCGGAAATTTCGGCCTCGGACTGAATCTGAATCTTCTTATCGGGAGTTCGGACCACAAGATCCGCAAAGCCGGGTTCGATTCGACTGCGTACGACTACGTCCGGATGATCCGCTATCTTCGCTGGGGACATAAGGGTGACGACGTCTATGCGCGCGTTGGAGTTTTGGATTATTCACAGCTCGGGCACGGCTTTATCATGTACCTCTATAACAACAGTCCGAGCTACGACGCCAGGCGGCTCGGCTCGGAATTCGATTTGAGTTTCGGGAAGTACGGTCTTGAAACAGTCTACAGCGATTTCGGGCGGCTCGGCGTTGTCGGCGTGAGAGCGCATGTCAATCCGCTGAGGTTTACCAGCCTTGGCAGCATTCCCGTTATTGGGGGAATGGAATTCGGTGCAACATGGGCGGGAGATTTGCGCCGCGACTCGAAAGATATCAGCGTTGACACGACGGGGGGAATGGTGAAGACACTCAACAGCGGAGCGATAAACATCGTCGGCGCGGATATCGGTTTTCCACTGGTGCGGGTACCGACAGTCAGTTCGACATTGTATTTCGACTATGCGAAAATACTTACGTTCGGCAGCGGCGAAGCTCTCGGACTGCAGACCGACTTTTCCGGGATGGGTCTCCTTAATATTTTCACAAAATTCGAGAGACGCTTCACGGGTGAAAGATTCATCGCAAACTATTTCGATACTTTTTATGAGCTCGACCGCTACAACCTTGCGGGAACCGTATTTTCGAGCAAAGCGCAGATGCTCGACAACGTCACGATTGCAGAGCCGGGATATTTCGGAGACCTGACGATCGCAATTCTCGGCAAGCTGCAGATCCGCGGAATGTATTCAAAGCTTGATAACATCGATACAAGCGGCACGCTCCACATCGGCACATCAACCGGTAATATGCTCCCGATCTTTATCGTCGACGCGGGATACGACAAAAAATATATCAAGAACAACAAAGATGTATTTACGCTGGATGAACGCTCGCTTCTCTATGCGTCGGTGGGATACAAGCCGTATCCGTTCATGATCGTCTCGATGCTCTACACCTGGACGTTCGTGCCGGTTGTCGACGCCAACGGCAACACATCGTTCGCGACCCAAAAACGCGTCGAGCCGAAAGTATCGATGGTGTTTCCTTTGTGACCTCTCAGCGGACCCGTCGGCATGACGGGCCGGATCTCAGTGCATAGGACCGTAATGAATGTGAAATTGTGCCTTCTGGTGATGTTGCTTGCCGCAAGCGTATCGCTCTTTGCCGAACCTGTGGTCTTGCGTTCAGCAGTTGCATCAGTAACGGTGTACAATGACCGAGCCGCGGTGACGCGCGTCGGACAGATTTCGCTTCAACCCGGGAATTATCTCCTACTCTTTAATAATCTCCCCGCGAGCATTGTCGACCAGTCGGTGCGCGTTTCCGGTGAAGCTGCCGGCGCAAAAATTCTGGACGTCCATGTTGAAACATCCTTCCTCGACACGATTCCCGAAGACCGGATTCATGCTCTGCAGGAAAAACTTCAGGATCTGCAAACCGAAGCGAACGAATTGAACGACCGCCTCAGCATCCTGGGCACAGAACGCGAATTTATCATGCAGATCAAGGCCCAAACGGCCGACAATATCACCAAAGATCTGAAAGTCCAGCGTCCGACGATTGAAGACTGGCAAAAGATGCTCGCATTTTTTGACTCGAACCTGAACAAGAACTCTGCCGAACAGCGCAAAGCTGCCGCCGACCGAACAGTGATTCAAGGCAAAATCGAGGCTCTGCAACGACAGATCAATCAGATCGCTCCCCGTTCGCGAAGATCGGTCAAGAACATTGTGGTGGAGGTTCAAGTTGCGGAAGCGGGCGCGGTTCGGCTCCGGTCGACGTACGTGGTCGTCGGTGCGCGATGGTATCCGCAATACGATGTTCGCGTGTCGACGGAATCGCAAGACGTTGAACTCGGCTATTACGGATTCATACAGCAGAGTACAGGGGAAGATTGGACGAGCGCTGATGTCTCATTGTCGACCGCTCGTCCCGATGTCGGCGGAGTTAAGCCGGATCTATTGCCGTGGTATCTCAATGTGGCACAGCCGATGCCAATGTTTCAAAGAAGTATTTCGAACGCTCAGCTTTCGGCGAAAAAAGCTGCTGAATTGCCCGATCAATCTGCCGCCGGCGCTGCGATGAACGAAATAGAGGCTCCGGTTGCTGAAGTCGAGAATCAAACGACCTCGGCTATATTTCACATCCCGTCTCAGTCGACCATTCCGTCGGATAACGTGCCCCACAAGGTAACGATCGCGATCGAGACATTACACGCAGAATTTTCTTATTCGTCAACACCGAAACTTTCGCCGTTCGTCTTTCTTGAAGGAGCCGTGAGGAATACCACCGCGGCGCCGTTTCTTGCCGGGAATGCGAACATTTTTTCGAACGATGATTTCGTTGCATCGTCATCGATACAAACGACCCTTCCAAACGAGTTGTTCAATGTGTACCTCGGCATTGATCCTGCGATCAAAATCGAACGGAAACTCCTCAACAAGTTCACCGATTATACAGGGACGTTCACTAAAAACGTCAGGGTGACGTACGAGTATAGCTTTATGCTGGAGAATACAAAAAAAACAGAACACAACGTCGCAGTGCAGGACCAGCTTCCGGTATCACAGAACGAGAAGATTGTCGTCGAACAGGTTGAACCGGCAGAGAAGGAAGCGCGCCGCGACGACCGGGGGTTCATACGCTGGATCATTTCATTGAAGCCCGGTGAAAAGAAAAACTGGAAGCTAAAATTCAACGTTGAATACCCGCAAGGAACCCTCATTTCCGGAATCGAATAAAAGAGAATGAATATTTTCAACCAACTCATCGTTTCACTCCTCCCGTTAACTCCGAAGTCAATTGTTGCCCGATTTGCTCGGCCGTACATCGCGGGTGAAGACCTTGCCGATGCTATCCGTACCGTGAAGGATCTGAACGCCGGAAAGGCAATGGCGACCGTTGATGTGCTCGGCGAGGATATCTCCACGCGCGAAGAAGCGATCGCTGCGCGGGAAGAATGCAAACGGGTGCTCGCCGCGATTTCGGAGAATGCGCTTAATTCCAACATTTCGGTCAAGCTGACGCAGCTGGGCATGAAGATCGATACCGCTTTTTGCCGGGCGAACGTCGAAGAAATTCTTGAGGCCGCGAAGTCAAAGAACAACTTTGTCCGAATCGACATGGAAGACCACACCTGCACGGATGATACGCTGAAGATCTTTCATGCAGTGAAGGAGAAGTATGCGAACGTCGGCATCGTCATCCAGGCGTATCTCAGGAGGAGCGAGGTTGATATCCGCCAGCTTGCTGCCGAGAAGGCGAAGGTTCGGCTCTGCAAAGGCATTTATAACGAGCCGGCCGAGATCGCATTTAAAGGCAGAGGAGAAATTCAGCAGAACTATCTTCGTTTACTCAGGATATTGCTCGATGCCCGGTGCTACGTCGGCATCGCGACGCACGACGACGTTCTCATCAACGGGGCGAAAGCGATGGTTGGAGAAATGAGGCTTTCGCCGAGTGAGTACGAGTTTCAAATGCTGTTGGGCGTCCGAGGGGAAAAGCGCAGCGAATTGATCCGCGACGGGCACCGCCTGCGTGTCTACACGCCGTACGGAAAGCGGTGGTATGCATACTCTGTCCGTCGATTGAAAGAGAACCCGCAGATGGCAGGGTACATCGTCAAAAGTATTTTCCTTGGCGATTCATAAATTGAGACATCTGAAAAATCGTTTCTCGCCAAGCCGCCAAGGCGCAAAGAGTCTATTTTTAAATCTTTTTGCAACTTTGCATCTGGCGAAGCCATCCCTTCGGGATTTGCGTGAGTCATACTTTTGATATTGTTCAGAAGTCTCAAATTCAGGATAACACAAGTTCTCGAACCCTCGACCTGTATATCATTATCTAAGAAGGAGAGTATCATGGCTGAAACAAAATCCACGGGAAGCGGAGGATCGGCATTCAGGCCGTATGTTCCGGCAGAGACTTCGATGACGGAATTCTCCGTCCGCGCGCTCCTGATCGGGCTTGTCATGTGCGTCGTCCTTGGCGCTGCAAATGCATACCTTGGCTTGAAGGCCGGCATGACGATCGCCGCCACCTATCCCGCCGCGGTGATCGGAATGGCACTGCTGCGTTTGATGAAAGGCTCAATTCTGGAGGAAAATTTTGCCCGAACCGTCGGCTCCATCGGCGAGTCGGTCGCCGCCGGAGCGATCTTTACTATTCCCGCATTTTTTATCGCCGGCATATGGCCCGACTTCGCAACCGCCGGTCATTACCTTATTTCCACCGTGATCATGTTCGTCGGCGGCGTCCTCGGAATCATGTTTGTCGCGTTGCTTCGCCGTGTGATGGTTGAGGATGTGGAACTTCCGTTTCCGGAATCAGTTGCCGCTTCGGAAATTCACAAGGCAGGGCGTGGGGGAGGGACCGGCGCAAAATTTCTTTTCAGCGCTATGGGCATCGGCGCATTGATCCAATCGGCCGTTCAATTCAATATCTTCTCGGCTGCGTGGGAAAAATTTGTCGAATTTTCCAAAGCGACGATCGGACTGCGCGCCAGCGGGAACGCAACTGCGCAAAGCGGTTTGCTTCTCAGCTCGCCTGCCGTCAGCCCCGCGTATATCGGCGTCGGCTACATCATCGGGCCAAAACTTTCTTCGTTGAATTTCAGCGGCGGCTTGCTCGCATGGGGCCTTTTTGTCCCGATCCTGACATACTTCATCGGTCCGACGCTGGCGGCTACGGGGAGTTCGCCGACGAACGAATCGTGGATCGCATTAGCAGACAACGTCTGGCGCTTCATTGTCCGTCCGATCGCGATCGGCGGCATGCTCGTGAGCGCAGCGTTCACTCTGTTCCGCATGAGGAAAAGTTTGATCACGGGCATCGGACGCTCCGTCGGCGACGTGAAAAAAGCCGCCACCGGCGAACATGTTCAATTGCGAACGGAACAGGACCTGAGTTTCAAATGGGTCATGTTCGGGATACTTGCGGCCGCAGTGGCAACGTTTTTCATCTACGATTACTTCGCGCAGGATGTTGTTGCGGCTCTCGTTGCCACCGTCGTCATGATCATTGCCGGCTTCTTCTTTGCGGCAGTTTCCGGCTACCTTGTTGGAATCATCGGCTCAAGCAATAATCCCATCAGCGGGTTGACGCTCTCAACATTGCTTGTGGCCGCTTTGCTGATGGTCGCTCTGGGAATGAAGGGGACGGCCGGTGTTGCGGCCGTTCTCGGAGTGGCTGCCGTCGTCTGCGTCTCCGCCGCTGTTGCGGGGGAGATGCTGCAGGATCTGAAAGTCGGACACATCCTCGGCGGAACACCGTGGAAGATGCAGGTCGGAGATTTGGCAGGAGTAGCACTCGCATCGATGGTCATGTTCATCCCTCTTGTTGTTTTGCATCAAGGCGACATCAACACGGGCGGAACAGGATTCGGAGGCAAAGCGCTCCCGGCTCCCCAGGCGAGTCTCATGGCTCTTCTGTCGCAGGGCATTGTCGGGGGACAAATGGCGTGGCCGTTGATTATTGTCGGAATGCTGATGGGACTCGGATTCATTTTAATGCAGGTGAAAAGCCCGATGCTCGTGAGCGTCGGAATGTATCTCCCCCTTGAAACCACATTTGCGATTTTCATCGGCGGAGTCATCAAGGGAATTGTCGAACGAATGAACGAGAAGAAGAAACACAACGACGCGCAGAAGGCACGTGTTGAAAATACCGGCGTTCTCATCGCCGCGGGATTAATAGCAGGTGAGGCGCTTATCGGTCTTCTTTTTGCGGGCCTTGCATTTTTTGAGATCAAATACGCCGACGCTTTGCCCTCGATGTTCTCTTTTCTCCCGTTTCCGTTCAGTGTGAGCCTTCTTATATTCCTGGCGATCGGCTGGCTTCTTGTCCAGATCCCGCTGCAGAATGCAGGGAAGCCCGAGGATCCGGCACCGCCGACGGCAGTGTTTTAAGAATATGCGGCTCATCAATCCAGGTGAATTGAGTGAATTCTGAAACTGCGAAGGCGCTGAATCTTCTTGATCTTACACCGGTCCGGAACGCCCGGTTCGAAACGAATGAAGAGGGATTGGTAACTCTTTTCGTCCCGAAATTTCAAAACCAATGGACCGTTCGCTGGCTTATCCCGCTGCTGGCAAAGCCGTATATCCGGTTGAAGCTCGATGCATACGGCAGTTTCATTTGGAACGCATGCGATGGGAACACGACAGTTCGCAATATCGGCATAAAGATGAGCGAGAAATTCGGCGAAGAGATAGATTCGCTGTACGAGCGCATCGGTCTGTTCGTTCGGAGGCTTGATGAGTCTCAATCGCTTCTAATAACCGATGTTCCGAGGGCAGGGAATGGCTTGCCACCAAGCCACCAAGACACAAAAACTTTTTAAATAGGGCTGTATCTGTAATGTTCACTAATGAAGAGAGTTTTCTATCGTGACATTGTGCCTTCGTGGCAATAATATTGGACTTGGTAATATGAGTTAGTGACGGGAAAATCGAATGAAGGGAATCGTTTTCAAAAAGAGTGAAAAGTGAATTGTGAAAAGGTGAACGAAGGATTTCACAATTGAGTCTCAAAAACCGTACTAAATGATGAAAGGGTAAAACAATGTCTACCGCAATTGATGGATTGAAACCTGAGCTGGTGTGGAAATATTTTGCTGAGATCAGTAAAATTCCGCGCGGCTCAAAGAACGAAAAGCAGATATCTGCCTACATAATGCAAACGGCAAAAAGCCAAGGGCTCGCAGCGAAGCAGGATAAATTCCTGAATGTTGTCGTCAAGAAGCCCGCGTCACCGGGACGCGAAAATGTACCCAGCATCTGTCTTCAGGGACATCTCGATATGGTGTGCGAAAAAAACAAAGAGACGGTGCACGATTTCGAAAAAGATCCGATCGAGCTTGTGCGAAAGGGAAACATGCTCATGGCGAACGGAACGACGCTCGGTGCCGACAACGGCATCGCTGTAGCAACGAACCTCGCTATCATGGAGGACAAGTCGCTTGTCCATGGACCGCTCGAATTTCTCTTCACCATCGATGAGGAAACCGGATTGACCGGCGCGAATAATTTAAAAGCCGGACAGCTCGAGAGCAAAACATTAATGAATCTCGACTCCGAAGAAGAAGGAGCACTCTATGTGGGATGCTCGGGTGGACGCAACACCGTCGGCACATGGAGTGTGAGTTTTAAGAACGCTCCGGGAGACTCTTCGGCTGTGACGATTCATGTGAAAGGGCTGCGCGGCGGCCACTCGGGGCTCGAGATCGACAAGGGCCGGGGCAATTCGATCAAGATTCTCAACAGGGTGCTTATTGCGCTGGAAAGGGTCGATGCACGCCTTTCGATGATCGAAGGGGGGAACAAAAGCAACGCGATTCCCCGGGAAGCTGAAGCGCTGGTGTATATCCCGAAACGCAGCATCAAGAAGGCCCGAACGATTGTTGACCAATGGAATTCCATCCTGAAAGCCGAGCTGGCGACAGTAGAACCGGATCTTTCAATTGCCATGGAAGAAGTTCCCCTGAAGAAAAAAGGGAAGGTGATCAAGAAGACGCAATGGAACATGCTGGTCCAAACGATCGCGGCCCTGCCGCACGGTGTCGTTAAAATGAGTGCGGACATCCCGGGATTGGTCGAGACGTCGACGAACGTTGCGATTATCCGAACCGAAAAAAATAAAATTGTTCTCACGACCAGCCAGCGAAGTTCTGTCGCATCGGAGATCGACGAGATCGTGCAATGCGTTTCTGCAATTTTCGGACTCGGCGGGGCGAACGTTGTGCGCGCCGAAGGCTATCCCGGCTGGAAACCCAACCTCGATTCGCAGATCTTGAAAGTTGCAAAATCAACGTTTCAGTCCCTGTACGGAAAAGAGCCGGAGGTTAAGGCCATTCACGCTGGACTTGAATGCGGCATTATCGGCGAGAAATTTCCTGAAATGGATATGGTCTCGTTTGGACCGACGCTCGAAGGAGTCCACTCTCCGGACGAGAAAATTCATATCGATACCGTTGAGAGGTTTTGGAATTTCCTGCTCGGGATCCTGAGAAACGTGAATTAATAACGTCGGTATGTTTTATAGATAATCCATGAAGGACGCGAAGACCACGAAGGATGTAAAGATTTAGCTGTGAGGACTTTTCTTGGTCCAATTTCAGCAGCATTCCTTTCTTCGTGAACTTTGTGGATATGTCAATAAATGAAAGCGGTGTAGACCATTATGGACGAAAAGACTGCAGCAGTTCAAAAATTCTGGCATCCTTCACGACGGCCGTACCGGTACGGCGTTCTCTTCACCGTGAGTTTGTTGACGTTCGGGAGCTATTTTGCGTACGACAGCGTCGGTGCTATTGCCCCGACATTAATCGCTGCTCTCGGGGTGGGGCGTGAAGCGATCGGACAAATGTATACGCTGTACAGCGTCGCTGCAATCCTATCCGTTTTCATCGGGGGGTTGCTCATCGACAAGATCGGCACCCGAAGAGCGAGCCTGCTTTTTTCGCTTCTCGTGACAGTTGGGGCGGCAATCGTTGCCATAGCGCCAAACATCTGGATTCTGAACGCCGGGCGGTTTGTTTTCGGCTGGGGTTCAGAATCGCTTGTTGTCGCTCAAAGCGCGATCTTTGCCCGATGGTTTAAGGGAAAAGAACTTGCGTTTTCCTTCGGTGTTGGACTGACGGTGAGCCGCCTTGGAACGCTCTTCAGTTTCAATACCGAGGCGCTTATCGCCGAATATTTCGGCAACTATAAAATTGCTCTTTGGGCAGCAGTGGTTTTTTGCATAATATCGGTTATGGCAAATTTACTCTTTATCCTGCTTGATAAGAGGGGGGAAAGAATTCTTGGATTGAAGAGCGAAGGCGCGGGAGATAAAATTGTTCTTGCCGACGTGAAGCGGTTTAACCCTTCATACTGGTACGTGACGCTCCTTTGCGTAACATTTTATTCGGCGATCTTCCCGTTCACGGCGCTCTCAACGGATTTCTTTAACTCCAAATGGGGAATCCCAATGACCGTCGGCTCTGAAGGAGGATTTTTCTATCAGGTGTTCTACAACGTTATCCACATGTTCAGCACGGCAGGCGGTACGACGACGATCATTATTTTTGCATCGATGGTCTTTGCTCCGTTCTTCGGTCAATGGGTCGACCGTTTCGGGCGCCGGGCGACGGTAATGGTTATCGGATCGGTATTGATGATCCCTGCGTTCCTGTCGATGGCATTTACGATGATCCCGCCGGCATTTCCGATGATCGTGCTTGGAGGCGCGTTCGTGATGGTTCCGGCGGCAATGTGGCCGTCGATTCCTTTAATTGTTGAGGAGAACCGTGTGGGAACGGCATTCGGTCTGACAACAATGATCCAGAATTTCGGACTCGCGCTGTTTCCCTGGTTGAACGGACTTCTGCGCGATTCAACGCAAACGTATACCGCGAGCATGATTATGTTCTCGCTGCTCGGAATCGTCGGACTGGCCTTTGCATTGCTGCTCCGGAAAAGCGAGACCGGGGCGAACGCGCACGGGCTGGAGACGATAACGGCGAAGTGATTTTCAATCGGGGGGGATTGTGACGGAGGAAGAATTACAATCAAGGGTGAAATCAATGGCATTACGGGTTATCCGTCTCGTACAGTCGCTGCCCAAAAGTTCAACGGGAGAGATAATCGGAAGACAATTGATTCGGTCGGCTACGTCCGTTGCGGCAAATTATTACTCTGCATGCAAAGCGAGGTCAAAAGCAGACTTTTTGAATAAGTTGGGAATTGTTGAAGAAGAAGCTGATGAGACCCAGCTCTGGATCGAGTTGATCATCGAGTCCGGCTTGATAAGAGAGATCCGACTGAACGACCTTTTAAGAGAAATCAAAGAAATCACCGCGATCATTGCATCCTCCCGCATTACTGTAAAGGGACTTCGAAAATATGATCCCGAAGGTGTGGGATAATTGAAATTTGAAAATTGCAAATCGAAAATGCCTACAACTTTATCTAATAGGAGCATTCAATGATATCCGAGACAACAAAAGCGATACTGGCTGGAACGGTGAAGGAATGGAACAAGTTCAAGACCGAACAGATCAAGCTTTCTCTCGTCGCGAATGACATTGCCGCGATCACATCCAGGGTCATTCTCGAGCAGCTGCAGTTCATGAAAGCGCAGAACATCGAGGTTCAATGCGATGCGATCGACACGATGGGCGTCCTCAATGTACCGATCATCGTTCAGCCGATCATTGAAGCGGTATTCCCGAACTCGAAAGCAAGCGTTCTTCTCAAGTGTGCCGGAGCCGCGCGGATGATCATCATAAATCCGAACCTCAGCATTTCCGCCGGCGGCACTCCGATCACCTACGAGCAGCTGCAGCGGGGAGTGCCCGAGTCGTTTGCATCGAACGCCGCCGAGTTTGTGCGCGACGCATTTCTGAATGTTGCCAGGACCGGAGGCAAGGAAGGCTCTGCCGTCTGACGGGCAGCAGCGAATTCTCGATCACCATGAGCACATTACTTCATCCAAAGCACTTTACGCTTAACCAGGCCCGTACGAAATTGATGGCGATCATTCCGCTGGTTAAAGAAATGTCGGAGTTGAAAAAAGCGCTGAACGAAAAAGGGTTCGACGCTCACCGCCATACATATTTTGGCGGCTCCGGCCCGAACGGAGAGCGGTACTATCCTCAAGAATTGGACCGCCTCGTGGAAATCGTAAAGATGCTCTCCGATGACGGCATCCAGGTGAAGGGGTTTGACCAGGGTTTGATAGACTTTCCGCACATCCGGGAAAGCGGCGAAGAGGTATACTTATGCTATTTGCTCGGTGAAGAAGATATTTTATATTGGCATTCGATCGACGACGGCTTTCCCGGACGCCGCCCTATCGATGAGTTGTGAAGAAGGGATTGAAAGAATCAGCGTCATGCACACCCTGCTCACCGAGTCCCCGCAGAGGGCCGCACAATTTATCAAACAGGGGGACATCGTTGCCTTTCCCACTGAAACAGTGTACGGCCTCGGCGCGAACGTGTTCGACGAGCGGGCGCTGCGGAAAATTTTTGCCGCCAAACGGCGGCCTGCCGATAATCCATTGATCGCCCACACCGCTGATCTCGCGGACCTCGCTCTTCTCGCCGGCCGTGTGCCGCGCTCCGCCGAAAAGTTCATCGAAGAATTTTTTCCCGGACCGCTCACGGTTGTTTTGCCGAAGCATAACTCGGTTCCGTTGATCGCCACGGCGGGACTCTCGACGATCGGGATTCGAATGCCGCATCATCCGGTAGCTCTCGCTTTCTTGAAAGCATGCGGTGTGCCGCTCTCTGCTCCTTCTGCAAATCTCTCAGGGACGCCAAGCCCGACGACATGGCAGAGCGTTTCGGCCGACCTCGACGGCCGTATCAAATGCATTCTCAAAGGGGGACACACGAAGGTCGGACTGGAATCTACCGTGGTGGATTGTACGGGCCCGTCACCCAGGGTGCTGCGATGCGGAGCCGTAACGCTGGAACAGCTGCAGGAGATTATCCCATCGACTCGAATTGCCGCTCAGAAAAGAAACGGATCGCCAAAAAGTCCCGGCATGAAATACCGGCACTATTCTCCCCGAGCACGCGTTATTATCGTGTCGAACCCCGGCAAGATCGGTTCGCCGGCGAGTGCAGCGTATATCGGGATGGAGGGTGTTCGCGGAATCAAGGAATTCCGCCTCCATCGTGTTTGTGCCGACGTTGAGAAATATGCACACGAACTCTTTGATTTTTTTCGCCATTGCGACAATGCACGGGTATCGGTCATTTATTGTCAATCCGTTGAGCCAAAAGGGCTGGGACTGGCGTTAATGGATAGAATTCAACGAGCGTCACACTAACACGAGAATAACAATGGCATTCGAACTTACGTCTGAGTACAAGCCGGAAGGCGATCAGCCGGAGGCAATCCGGCAGCTGCTGGAGGGATTACGCCGCGGCGACAAGTTCCAGACGCTTCTCGGTGTGACCGGGAGCGGCAAAACCTTTACGATCTCAAACGTCATCAACCAGATCAACAAGCCCGTGCTCATTATGTCGCACAACAAGACGCTCGCGGCGCAGCTGTATGCAGAATTCAAGAGTTTCTTTCCGAAAGACCACGTCGAATTCTTCATCAGTTATTACGATTACTACCAGCCGGAAGCGTACGTTCCGACGACGGACACGTACATCCAAAAGGATTCTTCGGTGAACGACGAGATCGACCGTCTTCGGCTGCGGGCGACAAGCGCCTTGTTGAGCGGTGAACCGAATGTCATCGTCGTGGCGTCCGTCAGCTGCATTTACGGCATCGGCGCGCCGGATGAATGGATGAAGCTGATGGTTGTCGTCAAGAAAGGAGACCGCATCGAGCGGAATGTCCTGTTAAGAAAGCTGCTCGATATTTATTATGCGAGGAACGACTATGAGTTCTCCCGCGGTACTTTTCGCGTACGCGGAGATGTCGTTGAAGTGATTCCGGCGTACGAAAACGAAGAAGCGATCCGGATAGAATTTTTCGGCGACGAGGTCGAAAAGATCTCGTGTATCGACAAGACGGATGGATCGATCATCGGAGAGGTGGAGTATGAAGTCATCTATCCGGCCAAGCAATTTGTCACGACGCGCGAATCGCTGGAGCGCGGGATCAAAGCCATCGAGCTGGAAATGCACGAATGCCTCGAAGAGATGCGGTCGCAGAATCTCCTGTTGGAAGCCCAGCGTTTGGAACAGCGCACGCGGTTTGATATCGAAATGATGCGCGAGGTCGGCTACTGCAGCGGCATCGAAAATTATTCCCGCCATCTCGCGGGACGACCTCCGGGCTCGCGTCCATACTGTCTGTTTGACTATTTTCCGAAAGATTTTCTGCTTGTGATCGACGAATCGCACGTCAGCGTTCCGCAGATCGGAGGGATGTATTTCGGCGACCGTTCGCGGAAAGAGACGCTCGTGAAATACGGCTTCCGTCTTCCTTCGGCGCTCGACAACCGTCCCCTCAAGTTTGACGAGTGGGAGCAGATGGTGAATCAGGTGATCTTCGTCAGCGCCACGCCGGGTCCGTACGAAATGGAAAAATGCAAAGGCGCTTTTGTAGAGCAGGTCATCCGCCCGACCGGGTTGGTCGACCCCGAAGTTGAGATCCGTCCCGTGAAGAACCAGATCGACGACCTGACGGGCGAGATCAGGAAACGGGCGGCGGCGAAGGAGCGTATCCTGGTCACGACGCTCACGAAACGAATGGCCGAAGACCTCACGGAGTATCTCGCGGACATCGGCATCCGGGTTCAGTATATTCATTCAGAGATCGATGCACTGCAGCGCGTTGAGATCCTGCGCAATCTCCGGCTCGGAAATTTCGACGTGCTCATCGGCGTCAATCTGCTTCGCGAAGGGTTGGACCTGCCCGAAGTTTCGATGGTGGCGATCCTCGATGCGGACAAGGAAGGATTCCTGCGCTCGGAACGTTCGCTCATTCAGACCGCGGGACGAACGGCGCGCAATGTCAACGGGAAGGTAGTGATGTACGCCGACAAGATCACCGATTCAATGCTGAGGATGATCAATGAAACAACACGCCGCCGCGAGAAACAGATGGGCTACAACAAGGAGCACAACATCACGCCAAAGACAATTTTTAAAACATACGATGAGGTCATGGCATCGACGGCGGTTGCGGACGTTAAATCGGCACGCGACATCAGAAAAGAACGCGAGACACTTCCGCTCGTTGCCGACTCTATCGTCCGGTATCTTACGCCCGAACAAAGGGCAGACTTGCTTGAGGAGTTGAACAAAGAGATGACAAAAGCATCGCACGACCTGGAGTTTGAGCGCGCCGCTCAGCTGCGCGATGAAATCCGGCGCCTCACGGAGGACAAAAGAAAGTAGGCACGTATGGGGGGACCATCGTTGTCGGAGCTGCTCCGCGCCGTTGCAGCACCTGTAAGAGATTTTATCTTCCCGCCGCTCTGTTTTTCCTGCAGCGCCCGTTTGACGGATACCGAATCGCGCCTCTGCAATGCCTGCTGGCGGTCCATCGAACGCGTTCAACCCTCCGACGAAACAGTCCGGATATTGCGAGAGCGGTTTTCCGCCCAAGGGAATATCGATGAGTTCTTTTCATGCTACTATTTCGAAGAGCAGGGAGCGTTCCAGCATCTCGTTCACTCGCTGAAGTACAATGCGGTAACACTTTTTGGAGTTGAACTCGGCCGCCATATCGGCGCGACGTTGAACGAGAATATCGACGTGCGTTCCATCGAAGGGATCATTCCTATACCGCTTCATAAGCTGAAACAGAGAGAACGCGGCTACAACCAGAGCGAATATCTCTGTAAAGGAATTTCCGCTGTCATCCGACGCCCTGTTGCCGCGGCGCTCGTCCGGCGGTCGAAATATACCATTTCGCAAACTCACTTGAACGCGGACGAACGGAAGAAAAATGTCGGAGATGCGTTCGACATTCAGCCTCAACAATTGGAGGGAATAAAGGGCAAATGCTTTCTGGTGGTCGATGACGTTATAACGACAGGTTCGACTATTCAATCCATCGCCAAGCTGTTGAAGGATGCCGGTGCTGCGAGAGTGATCGCTGCATCCGCGGCGTTGGCGAAGCTGCATGAGGACAATTCCAAAAAGTGACAGCATCGCTTCTCAGATCATACTGCCATCAGCTTCTTGGCAGTGTTTTAATTTGGGCAGACTGATCTCAATAATGCATTGCCTGGTCATCCTGAGCGGAGCGAAGGATCCAAGACTCTGGAGCTTTGTCGATGTACGATGCAACGTCGTCATGGATTCTCCCGAGGGGATGCCTTCGGCATTCACTTCGTCCCGCTAACGCGGAACTCGTTCAGAATGACACGACTGAGGTATCTTCGTGAATTCACCCAAATTAAGACACTACCAGCTTCTTGATTTATTATCGTATTAAATCCTATATTTGACAGGATGAATTCTTCTCGCTTAACAATTATCGGGTTTGCATTGTTTTTTTCGGCATGCTCCGACGCACCCAGAGACAATCCTCTGGACCCTCTTTCGCCCCGGTATCAAAGCAATGCTGCGGTGAGCGGGAAGGCATACGTTTTAATTCAGAACACGCCGGTCGCTCAGGCCCGGGTCACATGTCTCGAAAACGGACTCTCGGTCCTCACCGACTCGGCCGGTGCTTACCAGTTCCTCAAGCTTGACGCCGGTTCATTGACCTTTGTCTGTTCAAGTGCGGGCTTTGTCTCTGATACTCAAAAGATCGTTCTTCAAACCGGGACTCCGCAGCAAATTCAGTTTGGCTTGAACGGATATCCTTTTGTCGTATCGCAAAACATCCTGACAAGAAAGATCGACCAGTACTACCCAAGCCCGCAATACTTTGTCGACATTTCTGCTTCTGTCTCTGACCCGAACGGGATTGAAGATGTCGATTCGGTGTGGTTCGTCGTCGATTCGATGCAGTTTGCGATGGCCTATTCTCCCACGACACAAATGTTCCAGACGACGATCTACAAATACAGCTTGCCAACCAACACGATTCAATGGCTCGTCGGAAAACCATTGACCATTGTATCGACGGATCGGTCGAATGCCCGCGGTACAGGAACTCCCTTCTACGTTACCCGCATTATCGAGGACGAGGCGACGCCCATCTACCCCTCATCGCTCAACAATGACACCACGGGGTCGACCCCGCTGTTAAAATGGACTCCCCCCAACGTGACATTCATTTACACGTACACCCTGGTCATTTCTCTCGTTAGCTCGGGAACGGAGTCGATTCTTTGGACTCACCCCGGAGTTCTATTTGGTACAGAGGATTTTCAATTTGTCGGCGACGACAACGGACAACCGTTAACTCCCGGCAACTATGTCTGGACAATATCTGTGGTAGATCAATTCGGCAATTACAGCCGTTCAAAAGAATCATCATTCGTGGTGAAGTAGCCGTGGCTCAAGAACAGAAAACCAGTTTTGAAGCGCTGTATGAGATTACGAAAAGCATCAATGCAATCCTCGAGCCCGTGGCTCTTCTTGAAAAGATCCTCGAGAGGGCGATGGCTCATTTAAATGCCGAACGCGGGTCTGTTCTTCTGGTTGAAGAGAGTAAAAAACGAGGTTTCTCTGTGGTTGCAGCGAAAAATTTCGGTTCAGAACAATCGACCGATCAATTTGCCGCATCGTCGTCGGTCATCCAGCAGGTCCTCTCGGCCGGGAGCCCCGTGCTTACGTTCGATGCGTTATCCGATGAACGGTTCGAAGCATCGACCAGCATCGCTGCGCAAAAAATTCTTTCGATTATCTGCATCCCGCTGCGCTCGATCGACAAGGTCACGGGCGTCGTGTACCTTGACAGCAGCGTTTCGCGGAAAGCATTCACGGATGAATCGCTGAAGTTTCTCACTGTGTTCGGTCATCTTGCCGCAATTGCAATCGAGAACGCGCAGCGCTACTCATCGCTCCGCGCGGAGAATCAACGGCTCCGGAGCGAGATCGATTCATCCCGGCTTTTCACGACGATGGTCGGACAGAGCGCTGCGTGGAAGCGCGTCCTCGCGATCGCAAATCGCGTTCTCGACGTCGATGTTGCCGTTCTTATCACCGGCGAAAGCGGGACCGGGAAAGAACTTGTTGCCCGTGCCGTGCACGACGGCGGACTGCGCCGCGGAAAGCCTTTTGTGACGGTCAATTGTTCCGCGATTCCCGAGCAGCTTATTGAAAGTGAATTGTTCGGGTATGTGAAGGGGGCGTTCACGGGAGCTTCTACGGATAAGAAGGGGTTGGTTGAGGTCGCAGAGGGAGGGACGCTGTTCCTCGATGAAGTTGCCGACCTTCCGGTTTTATTGCAGCCCAAAATCCTTCGTTTGCTTCAGGAAAAAGAATACCGAAGAGTCGGCGATACAAAGAACCGAACGGCCGATATCCGCATTGTGGCCGCAACCAACCGCGATATGCTCGAAGAAGTGAAATCGGGCCGGCTGCGCGAGGACCTCTATTTTCGCTTAAATGTCGTACAAATACACCTCCCCCCGTTGCGCGAAAGAAGGGAAGATATTCCCTTGTTGGCTGCATTTTTTGTACGGCGCGCAGCGGAAATGTACAAGCGCCCTGTCGAAAGCATTCACCCCGAGGCAATGCAAATCCTGCTGACAAATCAATGGTCGGGAAATGTGCGCGAATTCCAGAATGTCATTGAACGTGCCGTTGTTCTCTGCAGCGGCAGCCAACTGACGAAGGATGATTTTATGTTCGACGCCGGGGACAAGGCCGCGATCACGCGAAGTGCATCAACCCTGGCGGAATTTGAGCGGCAAATAATTGAAGGAACGCTCGCAGAAATGGGGGGCAACAGAACGCGCACGGCAGAAAAACTGGGGGTGTCGGTCCGCTGGCTTCAGTACCGCCTCAAAGAATGGAGCGGTGAGTAAATGCCCTTTACGATCGAGGCGACGATCAGCGAAAGCAGCACGACGCGTGTGTACCGCGCGTACGATGAAACACTCCACAGGCGTGTCCTGCTGAAAGTGCTTCACCGCCATCTCGCGCACGATGAGCAGGTGCGCCAGCGGTTTGTCCGCGAGGCACGGGCGTGCGCTGCGCTCCGATCGGAATATATCGTGCAGGTGTACGACCTCACAGAAGTTGAAGGTGCTCCGGCGATCGTCATGGAATTTGTTGACGGCAGGTCGCTGAAGGAACTAATCGAAGACGAGTCGCAGCGAACATTCACCCTCGCGTCCACCGTTGCACTTCATGTGCTCCGCGGTTTAAGTGCGGCGCATGGCCAGCAGATCATCCATCGCGACGTCAAGCCGGGAAATATCATGGTTGATGTGAACGGGACAGTCAAACTGAGCGATTTTGGCCTTGCCCGCATATCCCTTCCTTCGACGATGACGACGGAAGGAATGCTGGTCGGCACGCCCGCCTACATCGCACCTGAACAGATCCTCGGCGAACAGCCGGATGTTCGCGCGGACATGTTTTCACTCGGTGCGACGGTCGTTGAGACGCTGAGCGGAGAACGTATCTTCGAAGGGGCGACGTACTCGGAATGCCTCAATAAGGTCAGCTCATTCAGGGCCGAGATGCTCGATCGGTTCGTTCCAACATCGTCGGCAGAATTTGTAGCATTTCTCAAACGGCTGATGCACCCCGACAAACGTCAACGATTTGCCTCAGCCGACGAAGCATTGGCCGCACTGCACTTCAAGGGAAACGTCGCTTCGGCTGTTCCGTCCCCCCGGTTGACGAAGAGCTGGGTCCGGCCGTCACGTATCGCCGCATCTCTGGTGATCGCGGCGGCTGCGATTTATGGCGTCAACCTTTTCGCACTCCGTCCGCAGCAGTTGCAGCAAGTAAATAAGAGTGCCATCATGCTTCTCCCGGATACGTCAAAACAGTCTGCTTTTGCACAGCAGCCCGTTGTTACGCTTTCCGAAGAATCAGCTTTGCCTCGGAAAGGTGAGAAAGTGAAAGAGAAGTCGGCGGCAAAAGCGGCTCCGGTTGGAACTACTATTTCAACCGATTCGGGCTCGGTCACAATTACCAGCACGCCGTGGGCGAAAGTGTATTTGGATAACTCCCTTATCGGGGAGACGCCGCTCGCCGCGCCCGTCTCCCTGGCATCGGGTTCACATACCATCGTCTTCACTCATCCTTCGTTCGAACCAGTTGTCAAGACGGTGAGCGTCAGCCTGGGTTCGCAGCTCCACGTTGACTGCAATTTTCTCAGCAACGCCGGATTTCTGAACTGCGCTGTGAGCCCTTGGGCCGAGATATATGTTGATGATATCTACAGAGACACAACCCCTTTGGATAAGTCGGTCGTACTCTCTGCAGGAAAGCATCATGTGCGATTACATAACCCGGCGTTCCAAGATATCCGGCAGGAAATTACAATCGTTCCGCACGACACGCTGCACTTATCCATTTCGTTTTCCCGATGAAACCAATCAGATATAGTTTCATTTTCATGCTTCTAGCCGAAGGATCGGCGTTCGGGCAATTACATTCCAACGATTCAACGTTCCATTCGATCGAAGCACTGTTCGAGTCGGGCTTATATGTCAACGCCGAAGTAGAAGCGCGCCGCGTTGTCGAGATGCCCGGTCTCTCCGATTCCGTGATCATTACCGCCGAAAAATGGATCGCGTTTTCACTCGTGGCACAGGGCAAATTGCCGCTGGCAAGCGATCATTTTGCTGCGCTTCTTAAACTCAATCCCCAATTCGAACTCGATCCAATTCTTACTTCGCCCAAGATCCTCGCCGTATTCAACGAAACCAAGGCGAATCTTGCCGCGCACAGAAAGCCCGAATCGGATACGGTTGCAGGCCATTCTTCCATGCGTACAGAAAGTATCTCCTTCCGGACAATTGTCTTTCCGGGTTGGGAGCAGCTCCACACAAACAGAACGACCGCCGGCTTCCTTTTGCTTGGAGGAGGGATAGGATCGCTCGGAGCCGGGATTGCCTTCGAAGCGCTAAGGAGTTCCGCGCGCAGCGAATATCTCTCTGCAACAACTCCATCAGCGATCGAATCGAAATATTCCATTTACAACAATTACTACAAGGCAGAAGCGTACTCATTTTCGGCATTTGCTATTATCTATATCGTCTCCGAAATTGACGTCTTCCGCAATGCAAACTCCGCCATACTTTCGTTTGGACCGACGGGCCCGCAAAGCCGGGGAAGCAGTTTGTCTCTTCGCATAAAAATATAGGGCGCAATCGTTGCGCGAGGCGCGCAGAATTTGCGCGATCCAAGGTAATAAACCCCCTTAATCCGCTCAAAACCCCAAAAAAATGACGGCATTGTATTTGCAGAAGCTGATAGTGGATCGGACTATTGCCTTCTTCTTCGCGGAGGCGGCATCGAAAAGGGCTTATGCAATGGCCGGAACTTGTTTCTGGTATGAGTGGAATGAAGAATTGATATTGGAGTGAAGGGATTTGCTCTAAATACGTGAGAAAGGAGCCCCTTATGTACAAAACAATTTATTTGACTCTTGCTTTCATCATTCTTGCAGTTGTGCTATCGGATTGTCGAAGTGACAGCATCGGACCGTCGCAGGGACAACCAAATCCCGGCACGCTTACCCCGCTGGAAAAAAACATTGCTTCGTCAGACAATGCATTCGGGGTCAAGCTCTTTTCCAAAATCAACGAAACTCAACAAAACAAGAATGTCTTTATTTCTCCGTTTAGTGTTTCAATGGCATTTGGAATGCTGCTCAACGGCGCCAACGGCCCAACGCTCGATTCATTGGAACAAACGCTCGGCGATAACGGGTTGACGTTATCTGATATCAACAATGCATACAAGAATAGCTCTGCGTATTTAACGGATCTAGATGCTCACGTTGTTTTTCAAAACGCCAATTCTATCTGGTACAGGAATGGATTTCAGGTGCTGCCTGAATTCTTAAACGTCAACAGAAGCTATTTCGATGCCGACGTCACCGGTCTCGATTTCAATCTCCCCAGTGCCGTGCAAACCATCAACACCTGGGTCGACACAAAGACCTACGGTAAAATTCCGGAGGTCATGGCCGGCCCGATTCCACCCGAGGCCGTGATGTATCTCATCAATGCCATTTATTTCAAGGGAACATGGACGTACACCTTTGATACTGCCGCCACCAAAGAGGCATCGTTTACGTGTTCAGATGGAAGCACCACCTCGTGCAAGTTTATGAGCCAGAGCAAAACCTACGCATACTACGGTGATAATACTCTGCAAGCGATAGATCTGCCGTATGGCGATCGGTCGTACAGTATGACGGTTATTTTGCCGGCTGCCGGTACGTCCATCGATCAATTCGCTTCGACATTGACGATAGATCAATGGAACGCAATCATCGGCAAGTTGGATTCAACGAAGGCCGACCTTTTTATGCCTAAATTCACCCTGAATTATTCCCGGCTCCTGAATGATGATTTGAAGGCGCTCGGAATGGGAATCGTTTTCGATCCTAATCGTGCGGACCTAAGCCGAATACGGCAGTCGGGCGGACTATGTGTCTCCGGCGTTTTACACAAAACGTATGTCGACGTCAACGAAGAGGGGACAGAAGCTGCGGCGGTTACCGTAATCGGTGTCACTATGACTGTTGTTGTTGAAACTCCTCAGATGCGGATTAATCGCCCATTCATCTTTGCAATACGCGAGCATCAATCGGGAACGATTCTTTTCATTGGGAAGGTAGATACTCCGGCTGGATCGTAAAGGACGGTCGATTGAGATCTTTGAAAAGGAATTCTATTAACGAGTTTGATCGTAAATATTCACACCAACACTGCAAAGGAGTTTTTATGTTCAATCGTCACTTTGTTATTGCAATGGTGACACTCATCGCTGGGGCGTTGTTTGTTCACGTTGCCGAGGCGCAATCGGATCTGATTCCATCTTTTCTGCCGTTCCACTTTGACTCACAGCCTCCGCTGACTGCGCAGGTTGGAGTTCCTTATCTTTACACCGTCCATCTCTTCGTGAAAGACTCGACGGCCACTGTCCGCTACAAAGCAGACCGCGTGGATCCATCCGGCTTTAGCGTGGATTCGGCGTCGGGCGTTGTGACCTGGACGCCTGCTGCAAGAGGCTGGTCTTCCATTTCCATAACCGCGGTGGTGGCGTATACAACGCACGCATTAGCGGTAGAAGTCCAGCAACGCTTTATGGTTGCCGTAGCAGGAGGGAATGGAATAGTTCAGGGAAAAGTGACCGATACTTTGAACGTAGGTATTCCAAACGTTGTGGTCGAGGCGCTCCAAGTACAAGGTGTGAGCCCCAACTTGTCGGACGGCGGATCTTACTCGTATGCGGCAAGAACGGATAGCAATGGCAACTATCGCATTTCTCGAATCGATCCGGGTACATACAAGCTGCACGCAGTTTCTCCTTCGCCCCAATATGCGAGCCAGTGGTACGATGGGAAAGCCACTGCCGCTGCCGCCGACAAAATCAGTGTTGCTGACAGTCCCCTGTCGAATGTCGTCACGCTGGTTGATTTTAAGCTTGCGGGAGGCCCAGCCGTAAAGCAGAAGGTTACCGTTTCAGGCATCGTCACTGACTCGGGAATGATTCCTCTTGGCAATTCACACGTATTTTTTGTCCGGGCCGGTTTTGCATTCAACAGTAATGCGACCATTGACGACTTCCGGCAATTCTTCGCCATGAATGCATTGAGAGGCGATTTTCGCATTGAAGGGAGCTCGGCGGAGGTTTTCCAAACGAAAGTTGATTCGCTCGGGAACTATTCACTTCAAATTCCCAAGGGAGCGTACATTGCGTTCGCCAAGGCTCCGGGGTACGGTGAGGATTTCTATCCCGGACAGTCTGACATGCTTTCTGCGAGCATGCTTGTGCTGCTGAAGGACAGTTCCGGCATCGACTTTACACTTCCCAAGCTTCCATCGGTCGCTCTCGGGACGATTGAAGGAAGCGTGCTTGATTCTGCCCTCAACGTCGGAGTTCCATCCCGCATCATCGCCTCGCGGGACCGGTGGACCTCCAAAGACAATTTTGGAGAACCGAATTCGTACGCTGTCGACACCGATTCCCTCGGCAGCTTCACCGTCGGCGATCTTCTGCCCGGTACATATTTTATCTTCGCCGTACCCCTCGGCAGTTTTACACCTGCTTACTATACCGGCGACACAGTAACGACGTGGTGGAAGAAAGCGGCAAAAGTCGTCATCAACGGGAACACTGCAACCGGCATCGATATTTATGTTCATGAAATTCCGATCTCGGTCGACGGGTTCGCGGCAATTTCGGGAACTCTGAGTCTGGCATCCAGCACGGCTTCCACGATGGCTGGCGCAGTCGTTTATGCGTACAAAGGGAGTGTGGCAGCGGGATTTGCTGTCACCGATGTCAAAGGAAATTATATCCTCGACGGTCTCGCTCCCGGAAAATATTCACTTGCGGTCGACCGCCTTGGATATGTTGCGGGCGCCGAGCCTATGACCAATGTTTCAACCAATGTTGACGGATTGAATACCGGTACCGTCTCGTATGATGCTTCGGGGAACCCTGTTAATGCAAGCGTGCCATTGTTGATTAGCTCAGTGGCAGTGTCACTCTTCGTCGCGGAAGCTCCTGCGCTTCAACCGACGGAGTATGCCCTGGAACAAAATTATCCGAACCCGTTCAATCCATCGACGACAATCCGTTATACGCTACCGGTTTCCGGCAGAGTTGCGGTACGCGTCTATAATATCCTTGGCCAGGTTGTAGCAACGTTGGTTGATGAAACTCAGAATGCAGGAACGTATGGAGTATCGTTCAATGCTTCATTCCTCTCCAGCGGCGTTTATTTCTACCGTATCCAAAGCGGCTCCTTCGATGCGGTGAAGAAAATGTTGTTGTTGAAATAACGCGCTGAGCAATCAAATAAATATGGGAACGTTAGGCAGTTTCAAATTCTAGGAAATGTCAAATCTAACTCCCCTTTTATGTAAGGAGAAATGTATGACTTGGTTAATTGGAACAATTATAGGGCATCTCTGAATGGAGCACACTTATGACACGCAAAACGAGATTACTGGTTCTATGCATATCAGTCGCAGTACACATGGATCTATTACATGCACAATGGACACAAACAAACGGGCCTTACGGCGGAGCTATTACGTGTTTTGCTGTGGACAGCACAACTATTTTCGCCGGGACTTATAGCGGCGGCGTTTTTCAATCAACGAACAACGGGCAAAGCTGGACTGCGACGAAGGCCGGATTGATAAACACCAATACTCGTGCGCTCGCTACGGACGGTACGAATCTCTTTGCAGGTGCTGAAGGGTCTTACGGCGGCGGCTTTTTTGTCTCGACGAATAACGGCGCGAGCTGGACCGCCAGAGGGTTGGCGCCATCAGGCGTTGGCGCCCTTGCTATAAAAGGAACGAATCTCTTTGCAGGGTCGAATGGACTTTTTCATTCCACCGACAATGGCACAAGTTGGGACACGGTCCTGCCGAGTACTAACATTACCGCTCTTGTTGTGGATAGCGTGAATCTTTTTGCCGGTACCTATGGCGGCGTTTATCGATCAACGGACAACGGTACGACCTGGACTTCGAGCGATTCAGGATTGACAGGAAGTATTGTCACCGCTCTTGCCGTATCCCCCAACGGGTTGGGCGGCACAAACCTCTTCGCTGGAACACTGCTGCCTGTTCCTGTCCCGGTCGGCCAGATACCGGTACAGCCTTATACCGGCGTTTATCTCTCGACGGACCATGGTGAAAGTTGGGTTGCTGTAGATTCCGGATTGCAACATACAATAGTGAGCGCTTTTGCGCTCAAAGACGCGAATATCTTTGCAGGGACTTCCAGGGGCGTTTTTCTCTCGACCAACAACGGAACATCCTGGGTTCAAATGAATACTGGTTTGACAGACACCAACATAAATGCCCTTGCTGTAAAAGGCACAACTCTGTTTGCCGGGACCTCAAACGGCATTTTTCTCTCAACGAACAACGGCGCAAGCTGGACAGAGGCCAGCACCGGTGTGACGGGCACTTACGTCTCCGCTCTTGGCGTGTTCGGTTCGAATCTCTTTGTCGGTGATAACGGCATTCATCTTTCCACCGACAACGGCGATAGCTGGCTGGCGGCCGATTCAGGAATATCGTCGAATACATCTATCGACGCCCTGGCTATGTCCCCCGCCTCTGGCGGGGCAAGCTCCACGAATCTCTTTGCTGGAACGAGATTTCAAAGCGGCATCCTTCGCTCAACGAACAACGGTTCGAGTTGGACTTTGTTGGATTCAGGATTGACAAATGCTTATATCACTTGTCTCGCCGTCTCCGGTCAGAATATCTTCGCTGGAGACGGGCAATCTGGCCACGGTGTTTTTTGTTCGACCAACAACGGTACAAGCTGGATGGCTGTCGATTCGGGCATGGGGAATACTTGGGTCTTCTCACTTGCCGTTATCCCCGGCGGGGCTGGGGCAACAAGTATTTTTGCTGGAACTCAAAACGGCGGCGTGTTCGTCTCAACGAACAATGGCACACGCTGGACTCTGCCGAGCACGCGGTTGTCCAACGAAATAGTCTATGCGCTTGGGGTGGAAGGCACAAATCTTTTTGCCGGAACCGGAGACGGTGTCTTTCTGTCCACCGATAACGGCAGAAGCTGGACTGCTGCCGGTTTATCGAACGCTAATGTTTCAGCCCTTGCCATCTCGGGCACCAATATCTTCGCAGGAACGATTTATACCGGTGTATCGAATGGTGGTATTTTTCTTTCTACGGACAATGGCGCAAGTTGGACGGCAGTCAGTACGGGATTGACAAACACTAACATTAGTTCGCTTGCTTTGAGCGTAACGGATATTTTTGCAGGGACGAACGGCAGCGGTACGTGGAGGCGGCCGTTGTCGGAAATGACTTCTGTAAAGGACGGCAAGAGTGCGATACCAACGTCGTTTTCGCTTTCACAGAACTATCCAAATCCATTTAATCCCACGACCACGATCTCCTTTGCTCTTCCGTCCCGGTCATTCGTATCGCTCAAGGTTTTCGACGTACTGGGAAGAGAACTTTCAACAGTTGTTTCCGGAGAATTGCAGGCGGGAACATACAATCGACAATGGAGTGCGGAGAACATGTCGAGCGGCGTTTATTTCTACCGTATCCAAAGCGGCTCATTCGCAGCAGTCAAGAAGATGCTGCTGTTGAAATGACGGATACACGAGTGTGAGTTTACATCATTAAAACGCACTAAACCTTCCTTCGCCAAGCAGTGTCAAAAAAAAGTCACTGCTTGGCGAAAATGATGCTGCGGACTCCAAAAGGGAATTAGGGTTGAGATGTAACCCAGACAACGAATGCCATCGGAACGCAAGAAGAAACTGACCTTACGTATCTTGCAACAGGCAGTGCAGTGTCCATGCCTATAAGCACTGTTCAGGGCTCTCGTTTGCAGAGCGGTCAGAAAGAAGAAACCGGAAAAATGATCCTGATAAAATAAACAACCAAGGTACTTTGGGAGGTCTATGAACCGGAAGAGAACGATCGCGTTATTTTTTATTGCGGGGATCATCGGAGCGGCAGAGTTCGACGGATGTTCGGAATCGACTCATCCATACTATTATTCCGGCCAGGAGGGAGACCGTCAGAGTTCTGTCGGAGCATCGATAACTTCCGACGAGTTGACCGTTGCACGCATTTCCGGGGTTCCAATCGACAGCAGCGACGGTGTCTTTTCCATCGGATGGAATCAATTTGTAGGATCGGCAGATCAGGATTCGGAGAGGCAGGGAGACGCCTCGGCGGTCGTCTTCGACACAGTTGCAGACCTGTCGGGGCTGCGAGCCTCTCGTGCCGGGGAGGATATCGGCTCGGTCTATTTGAATTATTCCGGAAACCACCATGAGTTCCGAAAAATCCGTGATAATTTTAGCGGAACTTTTTATTCTCTTTTCCCTCGTCTGTTCGGCCAGGAGAACACGGGTGTGAGTTTTTCTGCAAGTACGAGCTATGAGTTTGAAGTGACCGGATCGTCCGCGTTTCCCGCCACAAAGGTCTCGATCGAATCTCCTGCTTCTCTCATTCATATTTCAAATTATGTGAACGGCCAGCAGGTCAACGCCGACAGCGATATGGTGGTTTCGTGGTCGGGGGGAAATCCTGTTGCGGGAGTTCTCATCAGGATCATCCCGGTGATCGTTTTCGGGCCGGATGGATTTGCCCTCTCCGGTTCAGGAATGAGAGTGAGGAACGGCGGTACGCAGCCGGGGTTTCATGATGGCGGTTTGGACAAGCCGGTGCAGATTGACACCGGTTACACGCTCCTCTTGGCAACCAATTCCGGAAAAGCCGTGGTTCCGGCGGCGGTGATCCAGCAGCTCCTTTCGGATACCTCGGACCTTTCCGTTACGGTCTCGGAATTCAGCACGGTTGAATTCAATCAGGACGGCAGGAAGTATCTTGTTCTTATGCGCGATGGGGACCGTCGTATCGTGGTTGCCAAATGATCAGCCAGGCAACATGTAAGCCGTGATTTGTTTTCTGAAAGCGGTTCGTTCACTGCCGTTGAGAAGAGGTCATTCTTGGACGTGATGGTCCGGCAGTGGAGAACTCGCGGTTAAAAAGGGCGTGCCCGATGCAGGGCCGCCCTTTTCTTTCATCATGATGGGCGATCCACTCAAACGGCATCAATTTCTCATTCATCGATCACATTACCCCGCCCTGATGAAACTTTTTCCCCTCGGAGGTATCTAAGTACATGGGCCGCATTTTTCGGATAGGACAGATCTTCACAGCTCAGGCTGTTCATGTGTGCCGCCTTCAGCGAGAGCAAGTATTTTGATTATCAATCAATCTTTCAGGAGATTTTCATGAAGAGATTTTCATTCGCAGGCATTGTGTTTCTTTCCGCGGGGTTAATGATCACCTGCGGTCAACATGAGAGTGCTGCACAGGATCAAACAGTGACGACTACTTCGACGCCCGCCGCAGCGGGACTCGATCTCCAGGCGGTCACAGAGATCGTGAAGCAGAGCAAGAACGCTGCGGAGATAGAACAAAAACTGAATGCACCAGGGTCTGTGAACAATCTGGATCTTGACGGCGACGGCAATGTCGATTATGTCCATGTCACAGAGTATGGAAAAGGGAATATGCGCGGGTTTTCGTTCACGGTGATGGACAGTACGGGCTCCGATCACGAAATAGCGACAATTGAAATTGAAAGAGGATATGAGTCGGCCAACGTCATAGTCTACGGAGAACCGGCATACTATGGACCCGGATGCTACTACACAGGGGCATGGGTACCTGCGGATATTGTATTGTGGGCATACTTGTGGCACCCGCATCGGTTTTACTATAGCCCTTATCATTATGGTTACTATCCGCAATACTATCATCCATACCATCCCGTGGCCTTCGCCGCATACAGCAGCCACGTAACAGTTATTGCCGGAGCAACCGCAGTACGCAGAGCCCCGTTTCCCAGAGGCTACGGGCCGCGGTCGCCGTATGCTCGCCATGCAGTTCGTGCCAACCAGAGGGAAAGGCAGCAAATGCGAATGGAGGGACGTCGAGGAGGAGGGGGCGAACGTCGTCAGGAGAGGGAGAGGTAATGTGCCAGAGCGCACTGAAGGCCACATCCTTCGATTGACCAATTTACAGAAGTGAAAGAAATGCCCGATTCGTTAATGAATTGGGCATTTTTGTTTTGGATGGTACACTTTTTTTGTGCGCCATCCGCGATAGACGCCATCAACAGAAATCACCACGGCTTGCGGTCGTTCATTCCCTGTTGAATAGCCCGCTTCACTGCGAGGATGTTGACGCTTCCCACTTCGTGGTAGATAACCTTTCCGTCGGGATCAAGAAGCACTGTGTATGGCACCGCCCCCTGCCAGTCGGGGTTAAACGCATTGATCAAAGAGTCCCGTTCACCCGATGCAAATATGAGGTTGCGGGTTGAGGCGTGTTCCTTCTTCAGGAACTGGAGCACGTCCTGTTCTTCGTCCGGTTGGTTGACGGAAACAGTCACGACCTCGAAATCGCGGTGACGGTACATCCGGTTCACGGTCACGAACTCGTCGAACTCTGCTACGCACGGGGCGCACCACGTCGCCCAGAAATTGACGAGGCGGAATTTTCCGGACGCATTCTTCCTCAGGTCACGCAGGGCGGACGTGTCCGCTTTTGAAAGCGACACAGGCTCTTCATCCAGCTTTTCCAAATACGCCTTCACCAGATATTCTTTGCCGGCCCACTTGATGGAACAACCGACGGCTTTGGTTTGGGGTACGGGAGGTTCTTTCCCGGCAAGAAGAGAATCGAGCGCTTGGCGCAGATAATTTTTTGTTACGTGTTGTATGCGTTCCGAGTTGTCAATGGCGCCGACGTAGCGGAGCTTCCGGCCGGCGTCGAAGACGAAAACATGCGGCGTGGCAACGGGGCCATAGGCACGCGAGACCTCCTCCGTTTCGCCGTCATAGAGATACGGAAAGTTGAATTGGATCTCCTTTGCCCGGAGTTTCATCTCGGCGAACGAATCGCTCAGATCTGTCCATCCTAGCTCGTCGAGGCGAACGGATTTTGGGTCGTTCGGCATGATGGCTACCAGCGCGACGCCTTTGCTTTTATAATCGTTGACGATCTGTTTTATGCGCTCTTGATAGTATTGTGCCGTGGGGCAGTGGTTGCAGGTGAATGCGACCACAAGGATCTTCGCATCCGCAAAATCCTTCAATGTCCAGTTGCGCCCATCAACACCGGGGAGATTGAATTCGGGGGCGGCGGCGCCAAGCGGCAGCGTCGGAAATTCGTCGGCTGCAGCCGGTTGGTAAAGAGCCGTCAGGCAGATGAAAAGTACTGGAAAAATGAATTTCATCATCGCGTATTCTCCTGTTTGATAACAGAGGTAGAAAGGAAAAAAGTTGTGCGTTACTCTGATTTTGAATTCTAAAAAACAATTGGCAATATGCTAAGGCTTTTTGGAATGAATGTCAAATATCCATCATTGGTAGAGTCCTAATTTTGGTACGAGCTACTTCAAAAATGCTTTGTACTGTCATCCTGATCCCGACGAAGCCGGGAGAAGGTCCACGACACTGAAACTTTGTGGATTTACGGAGCCGCATTGACATGGATTCTTCGTCTCCCGACAAAAAGCGTCGGGATCCTCAGAATGACATGGCTCAGAGATTATGACATAGACACTCAAATTAAGACACGACCCCAGCTTCGAGTTTTTTTGTCTCCGCCGATGTGGGTGAATCTGTAACTGTTTTAGCTCTCCCTGCTCTTGGTAGTGCTACACTTCCGAATTAAATGTAATTTCGGCGAAAGTTCCAAAGGAATTCCTTTGGAACTTTCGTTGGCATGACAAATTCTCTTAAATTCTGTTTATTCAAAAGGCACAACTTCCTCACGCCGGGTGATGGTACGTTTTAAAATTTTCGAACGGATTTCCATCCGTTCCTACGTTTTTGCGACGGTAGGAACGGTCGAAAGACCGTTCCTAATGAAAACGTACCACTACCCGGCGCCGCAATGTATATTTCGCGCGATTTACTTATATTATTTCCCGTCCCATCAATCAACACATGCCGATCGCCCTTTGCGAAGACAAACGACAAATTCACCAGACAAATTGGAGAAACATACAATGCGGAAATCCATTCCTGCCGGCAAGAAGTTTCTGATTGCAGCGATCTCTCTCGTGGTGATGTCTGTATTCTTCCCGCCGAGTTTGTTTACTCAAACTGATTCTGTCCTCCAAAAAGCAATTCAGGAAAAAGCGCACCGGCTGGAATGGTGGCGAAAGGCGCGGTTCGGAATGTTCATTCACTGGGGTCCGGTCAGTCTTGTAGGCACCGAGATTAGCTGGTCCCGCGGCGGATTACGCCGTGGAATAGAGAAGACTGGAACGGGCGAGATACCGGTCGACGTCTATGATAATCTATACAAGAAATTCAATCCGGTTGCCTTCGATGCGAAACAATGGGTCTCAATTGCACAGTCTGCCGGCATGAAGTACGTGGTGCTCACGGCGAAACATTGCGACGGATTCTGTCTCTGGCATACGAAAGTGGACGACTACAACATCGGCAGCACTCCGTTCAAAAGGGACGTGTGCGCAGAACTCGCCGACGCCGCCCATGAGGCAGGAGTCAAAATCGGATGGTATTATTCTCCCATGGACTGGCGTGACCCCGACTGCCGTACAGAACGCAACGCCGAGTATGTGAAACGGATGCAAACGCATCTTTCAGAGCTGCTCGGGAACTACGGCCAAATCGACGTGTTATGGTTCGATGCCGAAGGAGGGCCATCTCCCTGGGATCAAGAACGAACCTACCATCTTGTCCGCACGCTGCAGCCTCAGATCATCATCAATAACCGGCTGGATATCGAGACTCAAGGATACTACAACGCGGAGACGCAGATCAGCCCGAACGCGGATTATGCAACGCCCGAACAAAAGGTCGGTACGTTCAACACGGCGATCCCGTGGGAAACATGCATGACCATCGGCACGCAGTGGTCGTGGAAGCCCAACGACACGCTCAAGTCGTCCGCCGACTGTATCGGGATTCTTGTGCAGTGCGCTACCGGCGACGGGAACCTGCTGCTCGATGTCGGGCCGATGCCGAACGGAGAGATCGAGCCGAGGCAGGTGTCGGTGTTGAAGGGGATCGGCGAGTGGCTGAATAAATACGGAGAGAGCATCTATGAAACGCGCGGCGGTCCGTTCCGGAACGGCGCCTGGGGCGGTTCCACACACAACGAAAATTTCGTCTACCTGCATATTCAAAAGTGGAACGGAAATGAGATAAAACTCCCGAAGCTCAAAGAGAAGATCGTCTCAAACAGATCCTTGACGGGTGGAACGGTGACGATAGAAGAGTATCCGGATGGACTGGTACTGCACATGCCGATAGAGCAGCAGGATAAAGTTGACACAATCGTGAAACTGGAATTAGACGGCCCGGCGGAGGTCAATTAGAAGCCATCTCAAGAACCCCGAAAATTGTCATTCTGGTCCAAAGGGATCCCTTCGGGAGAATCCATGATATTTACAAATACATTCTACATCAAATCATTTTTGAGATAGGATCTCTCTATTTTTCAGATACTCGGCTAGTTTATCCATATTCTGTTTCAACCCTTCGACCGCACCGTATTTCTCGGCCACCATATTTCGCTGCTCCGCTGTCGGGAAGAGCATGGTCATTGTGAGCTTCGTTTTCCCGGCTGCTTCCTCGAACGTCACCGTGACCTGAAAGTACGAAGGCTCACCCGGCTTCCCGTGATCATAAAAGAGCCGTTCGGGCTTTTTGACTTCATGGTAGTAGATCGTGTTTGGATAATCGACGCCGTCGGGGCCACGCATGATGAAATCCCAAACTCCGCCCGGCCTCACTTCCATCATATGAATCGTGTTTGTGAACCCTTTCGGACCCCACCATTGGGCGATGTGGCTTGGCTCCGTCCACACCTTCCACACGAGTTCCCGCGGCGCGTCGAAGATGCGAGTCGTGGAAATCTCCCGGTCGGCAGGGCTCGTTGATGCGGTTTTCTTTTCAGTCATGATTGTGTTTCTCCTCTGTGGATTGTTCTTTGCCTTCTGTGAGGCCGCTTTGTACGGTTCTTTCAGCGATTACTCCTGCCCAAAAACTTATCATGAATGCTTCCTTCGAAGCGCGTCGATACTCCATAACGAAAAAAGAGATCTCAAAGTTGTCTCCTTTCGCAGTGCTTCTCATGAACTTGAAAAACCGCTCGGCTATGCTTTCATCCCGGGTTATGCTGGGCATTCGGCTTCACGGCGATAAAGTGCAGGCAAAATTGCAATGCCCTATTTTTTAGGCGATAGGAAATCGTTTAACTTTTCTAATTGTTGAGTAAAGCCGGCCTGCATACCTTGGACTGCCATTCCAGCCTTAGGTCCGGTCTTGAATATAGTTGCTTTGATTTTCAATTTTGTTTTGCCGCTCTCTTCAGTTAATGTTAGTTCAGTGGTTTGGTCAATTGTCGTTTCCTTGTCTTGTCCTTCAGTCCAGGCCTGCACGGTATACGAAAGCAGTGAATACGGTTCAACAATAGTAAATTTTCCCAGCATCGGCCACTTTGTGCCTTTATATGGTCCCATTGCTTCTCCCGCCTCCATAACAATATAGATTGTACCGCCCACCCTCAGGTCAACTTCGCATTCAGGAATTATGACATTATTTGGTCCCCACCACTGCTTTATCATTTTCGGATCAGTCCAGGCTTGCCAGACCGTTTTGGGGGAGGCGTCATATGTTCTTTCAAAGACTACTTCTTTAATCGGTTCCATTATGTTTTCCCTTCTTGTTTTTATTAATTGATGTTAAATACGATCTGCCGCCGCCGGCGCCTTATTTGCTTTAGGTCAATCTATGTCATCCATACGAGTTCGGGTGGTGCATCAAAGATACGAGCGCCTCTTTGTTGTGGAGGTTCCGTCTCTTGTCTCAGTTTTTTCTTCGGCCGTTTTTCTTCTCCTTTGATTGTTTATCAATTTTCTCATTTGCCTGCAGCTCTTTGAGGTATTCTCCGAGACGGTCGAGCCGCTCTTCCCATGCCCTGCGGTACTCATCGATCCAGTTGGAAGCTTCGTCGAGCGGTGCAGGGTTCGCCGAAAGGAAATGTTCCCGTCCCACACGGCGCCGGTGAACGAGCCGGGCGCGTTCAAGGATAAGAATATGTTTTGAGATGGCGTTGAGGGACATATCGAAGGGCCGTGCAACTTCGGTCACGCGCGATTCTTTTACCGACAGAAGCTTCAGGATCGCTCTTCGGGTTGGGTCGGAGAGCGCCATCATGGTTTGGTCTAAATGCGTCTGGTTCATCATTCAACCTTTTGGTTGAATATAATACTCGCGAATGCACTTGTCAAGAGAAAAATGGAGAAGGTTTAAAGTTGTTCGTCAGTGCGACTAAATGCACGTATTCTAAGGATCATTTTTTTGCTGCGCGCGTCGGACGGCTAAGAATGCGCGTGCGGAAAAAGCTTGACTTTATCCCAGTCGTTTTTTATCATTAACTAACCAGTCAGTCAAAAATACAGTTGAGGGAATCATGTCCCCAAGATCGAAAGAAATGGCTGAGAAAATGAGAGGAAAAACAAGGGAAGCTATCTTGTCAGCTTCGCTGGAACTCTTTGCAAAACATGGCTATTCTGCCACCACGACGGAAGCGATTGCAAAAAAAGCCCGCATCTCGAAGGGACTCATTTTCACTCATTTTTCAACAAAGCAGGACCTCCTCTTCGCAATTTTTGATGAGGAAATTGAACATATCCTCCCCGAAATTTTTAAAGACAATGACCCGCGGCCTGCCAAAGAACGATTCATTTCGCTTGTCAATTCCTGGCTCGATCTGATCAAAACCAAACCTTTTCTTGTGAGGCTGTCGCTCCAGCTGAGTCTCGACGAAGAATACCGGAAGCTGATGAAGAAAAGAGGTAAACAGTACTTCGAGGTAACTTTCGTACGGCTCAGTAAGCTCATCGGGCAACTAGGATCCGATAAACCTGAGCTTGATTGTTTTCTTCTCATGTTTGTCTTTGATGGGTTTGTCGCGAATTATACGGTAGCTCCCGAGCTCTTTCCAGTCGATGCATTAAAGGATCACCTTATCGAGACTCTTCTTTCGAGATGGAAACAGTCGGGCGATTGAATTTCAAAGAAATGACTTTGACGCATTACCGTGACGTACTCCGAAAAAGAATGAACCGTTCCATCAAAATCAAGTGTTTCATTTGCTGTAGTTTTCTTTTGTTTATCGGTCAGGATGCATTCTCACAGACCGAGGACTTGCACGGCCAGGCTTCGGCATGGATGAGCGCCAACCATGATAGTTCGCCCGGCGCGGTCGGCGGGCTTCGGTATATTCCCGACCTTCTCTTGGAAAAGAAGCTCGGCGACCAACTGGACATGAACATGGAACTCTCTCTGAATGCTTTTGCGACTGCACGTTATTTGAAGAATGAATCCTCATCCTACGACGAAGAAGTAAAGCCGTACCGGGGATGGGTCAGGCTTTCGACGGATAAATTTGAAGTGAGGTTCGGGTTGCAGAAAATCAATTTTGGTTCCGCCATGTTCTTTCGGCCTCTGATGTGGTTCGACCGCGTGGACCCCCGCGATCCGCTGCAGCTGACGGACGGGGTCTATGCGCTGCTTGCGCGTTACACTTTTTTAAACAACGCGAATTTCTGGGCGTGGGGGCTCTACGGCAACGACGACACAAAAGGATGGGAGCTGGCACCGACGGAAAAGAAAGCATCGGAATACGGCGGCCGGGTGCAGTCGCCGTTATGGACGGGAGAGATCGGCATCACCTATCATCACCGTCGAGCCGACTTGAGCTCACTGATTCCGCTGCCAAAAGATGCGGGGAGTTTCGTCGCTCCGGAAGACCGGCTGGGTTTGGATGGAAAATGGGATATCGGCATCGGCGTCTGGTTTGAATCGGCGCTGATTCGTCAGGAGAATGACTTCCTTCGCGCGCAGTACCAGCGGTTGTGGACGGTCGGTGCTGATTATACATTCGCGGCCGGTAACGGCCTGTACGCGGCAACGGAATATTTCCAGACCGACAATCCAAACGAACCCCTCGCCTCTGCTCAGGCGAACGGGTTCTCAGCATTGTCGCTTAATTACCCGATAGGAATTGTTGACCAGGTATCGGCAATTTTCTATCGAGACTGGAAGAATCAGCAGTGGTATCGGCTGATGACCTGGCAGCGGACGTACGACAACTGGAGTTTTTATCTCATGGGATTCTGGGATCCGAAGAATATCCTGCTCTATAGTAATCAGACTGGGGCAAATCCGTTTGCAGGTACCGGAGTGCAGGTTATGGTTGTGTTCAATCATTGAGACGTTTGCGCAAGATGTCGGACATCTTGTCAATTGAGCGGGGCAACTTCTTCAGATACTTGTCATTTTTCAAGTAAGATGTCCGGCATCTCCTTGATAGTGATCAATAAGCGGAAAGATATATGCAGAACTCAGCACTAATAAAAATTGAAAATCTTAATAAGGTCTATTCACTCGGTTCGACCGCTCTCCATGCTTTGGACAACATCAACCTTTCGGTGATGCGCGGTGAGTTTCTTGGACTCGTCGGTCCCAGCGGATCGGGGAAGACGACGCTTTTGAATATCATGGGCTCTCTCGACGTTCCGTCAAGCGGGACTGCCGAAGTGTTGGGGCGCAAAATAGAATCTCTTTCTCAAAGAGAGGCCGCACGTCTCAGAAACAACCATATCGGATTCATTTTTCAGACATTCAATCTGCTTCCGGTGTACACGGTGTATGAAAATGTTGAATTCCCCCTCTTGCTGCAGGGAGTTGAATCACCGCGCCGCAGGAAACTCGTCGAAGAAGCGCTGGAGTGGGTTGGCCTCTCCGACCGCGCAAACTCTAAACCATCGCAGCTTTCGGGGGGACAGAGCCAGCGTGTTGCAATCGCGAGGGCGGTTGTCAAGAAACCGGAATTGATTCTTGCGGACGAACCAACCGCCAACCTCGACGCGGCGAATTCTCATCACATCATGAAAACGATGGTGAAGCTGAACGAAGAAACGAATACTACGTTTGTTTTTGCGACTCACGACGAAAAAGTGATCGGCTACCTGAAGCGAAAGATCACGCTCGTCGATGGAAAAATATCCAACGATGAAGTCGTTGACAACAAGCTTTCAAAGTAAGGCAGACCATGCTCATACTTAAACTTGCCTTCCGGAATATCATCAGCGCGGGCCTGAAGACCTGGCTCAATGTGATCGCTCTCTCGTTTGCCTTTGTGGCGATCATTTCCTTGCAGGGGTTTTATGACGGATTGAACGACCAGGTAGAACACGCGACCATCGATGCGTTGTATGGCGGCGGGCAGTATTGGCAAAAGGGGTACGATCCGTATGATCCTCTTTCACTCGAGGACGCTCATGCCCAGATTCATCCCCGGCTTCAAAGACTCATCAACGAGAAATCGGCGACGGCAATCCTCGTACGGACAGCGACGATCTATCCTCAGGGAAGATTCCGATCCATCATTCTCAAGGGGATTGACCCTGATCAAACGATTTTGTCGGTTCCATCCTCTCTGCTGAAAGCGGGTCCCGATGGCATTCCCGGGCTCATCGGCAGCAGAATGGCAAAAAGCGCCGGGCTGAAGAAAGGGGATCTGGTAACGGTTCAGTGGAGGGACGTTCACGGGACCTTCGACGCACGGGATGTCAGAATCGTGGAAGTTTTTAGTTCCACGGTGCAGGATATCGACAATGAACAGATCTGGATCCCTCTCGACCAGCTGCAGCAATTCACGCGCATGGCCAGCCAGGCGACGATCGTTGTATTGAAGAAAGATGTCATCCCGGCCGAAAATATTCCCGGATGGGAATTCAAGGATCTCGGGTTTCTTCTCCAGGATCTCCACTCGATGG
>Ga0265338_10000125_pt1 | contig 141151 bp, 121 predicted proteins | sample 42126metaG_FD_193579 | JGI IMG/M metagenome (GOLD analysis project Ga0265338, IMG submission 193579) | Rhizosphere microbial communities from Carex aquatilis grown in University of Washington, Seatle, WA, United States - 4-21-26 metaG | ecosystem: Host-associated > Plants > Roots >...
CAGTCCCGTCCTTGCTCGCGTCATCAACGAGCACCACCTCGTCGATAACCTCGCGGTCAAGCTCGGCCACGGTGCGAGAAAGCGTCGCCTCCGCGTTATAAGCCGGCAACACCACAGCAATCCGACGCGAGTTAATCACGCGGGCAGTGTATGGGATGCCGACCAGCAAAGGAAGTAACCCCGGCGAGTCTTTCTCCGAATTGAGGCTCTATCTAGTTTGGAATGCTTTATTTATCCGTCGTGGATAAGTAACTTATGCGGGAAACTGGCAGAGACCGGACCACGGAAGGGCGCCGGGTCTAGTCGCCGGTTATCCTGGCCTTGACGTCGGACGCGTACTCGTGCACGTACTCCTGGCCGGACAGGTCCGCGATCGCCCGCATGACCTCGTCGGCGATGATGCGACGCGCCCTCGCAGGCGGATCGCCTGCCAGGTGACCGAACTCGAGCGGCTTGCCGATCCGGACCTCGATCTTCGCCGGCCGAGGTACTGGCTTGCCGGGCGGCAGCATCTTCCTGGTCCCGACCATGGCCACCGGGAGAACCGGGGCGCCCGTGTTCAGCGCCAGCCAGCCGAGGCCCGCCCGGCCGCGGTACAGCCGCCCGTCGGGCGACCTGGTGCCCTCCGGGTAGAAGCCGAACAGGTCGCCAGCCCGGAGGATCTCCGCGGCTGCCTCCAGGGTGGCCTGGGCCGACCTGGTGTCGCCCCGGTCCATCTGAAGCTGGTTGGTGGACCGCAGGTAGGCGGCCCACAGCCGTCCGAGCGGCCCCTTCGCGGTGAAGTACTCGGCCTTCGCGGGGAACACCACCGGCCGGGGGATCACCAGCGGCAGGTACATCGAATCGATGATCGACAGGTGGTTGGACGCGAGGATGGCCGGACCGCTCGCCGGGACGTGCTCGAGCCCGGACACCCGCGGGCGGCCGAGCAGGTGGAGGGCCGGACCAATGACGAGACGCGAGAGCTGATATTGCATGCCGGCGTCCTCTGCAGTTGGGGGCTGTTCAAGCCATGGGGGGCCCGCCTGCGACGGATGGTCCGGCGAAGGCTGTACCAAGATAGCCTGCCCCAGCAGGCGCTCTGGAAAACGATGAGGCCATGGCAATCATCAGCGGCACCACGAACGGGAGCGCCTCGGCGGGCACGATAACCCCTGAGTCATCAGCGAACCACCCGATCACCAGGACCAGCCAGGCGAGCCAGGCGAGCAGGCGTAGCAATGGAAACACCGCGAACGCGTCGCTCAGGGTACGCAACCGCAGCGCGGCCGGCCGCCACAGCGCGACGCCGGCCGCGACCGCGACGAGCGGGATCAGCCAGCCGAGAACGCTCTGCGTGAGAGATCCCACATTGGCGCTCACCTTTCTCTCGAGCAGGTCAGCGGCCCGGCCGTGCAGCAGGTTCCCGGCGAACGCCCCCATGTCGGACACGCCGGCCGCGGGGAGAAGATAGCTGACGCTGGCGAGCACGAGGAACACCACGAGCCCGCTTGCCGCGACGGGCAGCGCCCACCGGCCGCCGACCCGGACCCCGGCCAGCCAAGCGAGCAGCAGCAGCAGGCACGGGACGAGCGCGATCGTTCCGCCGACCTTCGCGCCGAAGCCAGGCCAGCCGGAGGCCACCACCGCAAGCAGCCCGACCGTGCCGGCGGCCAGCAGCGGCAGCCGCCCTCGCCCGCGGAGCAACAGGGCGCTCCATGCCGCGCTCACCAGGGCGCTGACGCAGTAGACGCCGAGCGCGTCGTTGCCGATACCGTAATAGCGGCCGGAGACAAGCAGCGAGAGGCCGAACGGCGCATCAAGCTGTAGGCGCGAGCCCGCCACCACGTCGACCGCGAGCAGCAGCAGGGTGGCCAGGCAGACGGCACCGAACGGGCCGATCGGCTTCTTCCGCCACGGCCCGGCGAGCGCGGCTGCGGCCACGACGAGCGTCCAGGCCGCCGTCATCCCGTACAGCCACCACGCCGGGTGCGCCAGTTGGCCCCACGGGGCAAGGTTCGCCAGGTACGAGCCGAGCGGGACCGATGCCGCAAGCGCGCCCGCGAGCACCCAGCCCACGGCGCGGCGACGACGTCGTTCCGGCGCGCGGCCCGGGTAGATCGCGGCAACGACGCCGAAGGCGAGCACTCCGGCCGCCGCGTAGCCAAGGAGGAACCAGCCGTGGGTGGCGATCCACACCTGCTCCGCGGTGTCCCTGGCCCGCAGGCCCGTCACCGTCGCCGTCAGGTCTCCCCGCTTCGCTCGGCCGATGGTGGCCCCGACGGTGCCCGCGGGAACCTGGCGGCCAAGCCAGCCCGCCACCGTGGGGGTTAGGTCGGTGAGCGCGACGATTCCCGGCCGCCTGGTGGCGGAGGAGACGAGCAGGCCGTTGGCGAAGCCGGGCCCGGTGACCATGGTCGTCATGAGATGCGGCGGTCCGGCCGGGGTTGCCCCCTGCGTCTGTTGCACCGCTGCGCCGGGGGAGGTGACGAGGAGCAGGGTGTCCGGGGGGAGTTCTGCTGCTATCACGGCGAGCTGGCGGTCGGCGGCGGCGACACGCGCACGTTCGGATGCCCCGATCCGTCCCAGGTCGACGACGGTCAGCGGGCAGCGGGCCAGCACCGGCGCGGACAGGTCGGCAGGGGACGGCAGGTAGGAGGCTACGATGCCGGCCGGGGAGGCGAGCGCAAGGGCGGCGCCCGGGCCGACGGCGGTCGCGCAGCTGGCGAGGCTGCCGAGCAGCCCCCATCGCGGTGACTCGTGATAGGGCAGGTTGGCGCGGACGATCGCGGGCAGCGCCGGGATGCTGGCGCCGCGGCCGTCCTTGACCACGGCGGGCAGCGCGGCGCACGGGCGCGGGCCCTGGGCGCGGGCGGCGGAATTCAGCGTGAGCCAGCCGTCGGCCGGGCAGGCGAGCGGCTGCTGCGCGTAGTCCACCAGCGAGCCCACCGAGCCGGCCGCGGCCAGCCGCCACAGCTCCGGTGTGCTGGCCGGCGTCACGTCGGTCCAGGTGAGGCCGGAGATGCCGACCACCACCACATGCCTGGCCAGCGCCTGCGCCGCGGGCCGCAGTGCTTGCGAGACATGGGCCGGCGCGGCATGGGCCGGCGCGGCGAGGACGCCCGCGAGCGGCACCGCGAGTACGGTGCACAGCGCCGCGCCCGCGGCCGCAAGCAACGCGCGCCCGGGCATCCTTCTCACCAGGTCAACGGTAGCGCCCCGGGCCGCACTCGGCGCCGCGTCAGCCTGCGCAGATGGACTGGTTCGCGGTCCTTGCCTGGATGGTGGCCGGGCTGGCGGTGGCGCTCGCGGTCGGACTGACGGTGCCGCTCGCAGTCGGGCTCGGGTCGGCCGATGCGGTCGCGCCGCTGGCCGGCGACCCGGGCGACTTGGCGGTGCCGCTGGCCGACGGCCCGACCAGGTGCGCACCGGCCGACGTGATGGTGGGCGGCGCCGTGTCGAACAGCGTGCCGCTGGCCGGGACATCATCGGTGAACGAGGCGAAGATCTCGCTGTCTTCCGGCTGCGTCCACAGCACGTTGGCGGTATCGCCGGGGACCTCTTCACTGCGCGGGAAGTTCGGGATCGTGAAGAAGGCGATCTTGTCTGTCGGGATCGAGCGCAGTGACTGTCCCAGGTTGTACAGGCCGCTGATCCCGCCGAGCTGGCTGTCGATCGTCAATGATCTCGTGGCGGCGTCGAGGAACCGGTAGATGGCGACCGGGTCGAGCAGCTCGCTCTTCACCCTGCTGATCAGGGAAGACATGAATGCCTGCTGGCGGCCGATGCGCTCAAGGTCGCTGCCGTCGCCGAGCGTGTACCTGGCGCGGACGTAGCCGAGCGCCTGGACCGGCGTCAGCAGGTGCGTGCCCGCGGCCAGGTGGAGGCCGGAGTTCGGGTCGTTGATCGGGGTCGGGTTGCACTCGTACACGCCGCCAAGCGCCGCGACCATGCTCCGGAAGCCGGTGAAGTTCACCACGATGAAGTGGTCGATGTAAATGCCGGTGTCCTGCTCGAGCGTCTTCACGGTGCACGCGACACCGAGCGCGGTGTGGTTGCCGTCCAGGTTGCCGATGGCGAACGAGTCGTTGATCTTGAACTGGGTCGGCGCGGACATCTGGCCGTTGCCCATCTCGCACGCCGGGATGCTTACCCAGGAGTCTCGGGGTATCGACATCACCTCGGCCCATGTCCTGTCGGCCGGGATGTGGATGATCATCATGGTGTCGGACTGGTCGGTGACCAGTCCGGTGCCGTACGCCTTGCTCAGCCCCTGACGCGAGTCAGAACCGATCACCAGGATGTTCTCCGCCTGCGGGTGCGTGTCCACCGGCTGGGCGCCGAGCAGGCCGCGGATGTCATCCTGCTGCAGGTTCGCGTTGAAGTGCCTGAGTATCACGTAGCCGGTGCCAGCCGTCGCGACGAGCAGGACGGCCAGGGTCGACGCGCCGACGACGAGGATCTTCCGGCGCGGCCAGTGCCGTAGCCATGCCGTGACCTTCGACAGCGCACTGCGCATGCGACACTCCGCCGCTCGGGCTTGATCGTGGACTAGCACAACCTTCCCCACGGGGCACGCCGTTATGCATAATTAATGATTCTTATGCTCATCCGTGTTAAAACGTAGCGTTTTTCAGGGTATCCGCAGTCAGTCTTCTGGCTATCCGCTGGGTCACCCGACGGCGACAGCGTTACCTGGCGGCGCCGACCTGGCGGAGGAACTGCTCGTTCGGCGCGGCGGTCTTGTCGAGCAGCAACTCGAGGGCGTGCTGGCTGTCCAGCGCGGCGAGCGCGCGGCGCAGGCTGACCACGGCCGCGTGCTCGGCCGGGTCCATGAGCAGGTCCTCGCGGCGGGTGCCGGACGAGGCCGGGTCGATCGCCGGGAACAGCCGCTTCTCGGCCAGGTCGCGGCGCAGCCGCAGCTCCATGTTCCCCGTGCCCTTGAACTCTTCGAAGAGCACGTTGTCCAGCTGGGAGCCGGTGTCGATCAGGGCGGTGGACAGGATAGTCAGCGAGCCGCCCTCCTCGAGGCAGCGGGCCGCGCCAAGGAACTGGCGGGGCGGCTGGAGGGCGGAGACCGCGACGCCGCCGGTGAGGGTGCGGCTGCTCGCGGGCGCGGCGAGGTTGTAGGCGCGGCCGAGCCTGGTGAGCGAGTCGAGCATGACCACCACGTCGCGGCCGAGCTCGGCGAGCCGCTTGGCGCGCTCGATGGCTAGTTCCGCGGCCTTGATGTGGTCGGCGGGTGACTGGTCGAAGGTGGAGGCGATGACCTCGCCGCGCACCGTCCGGCGAAGGTCGGTGACCTCTTCCGGCCGCTCGCCGACGAGCACGAGCATGACGTGCACCGCGGGGTACGCGGCGCCGATCGCGCGGGCGATCGTCTTGAGCACGGTGGTCTTGCCCGCCTTGGGCGGGGCGACGATAAGGCCGCGCTGGCCTTTGCCGATCGGCGAGACCAGGTCGATGATCCGCGCGGTAGGCGACGGGTCACCGTCTTCGAGCCGGAACCGCTGGCTGGGGTAGACGGGGGTCAGGTCGTCGAAGCGCGGCCGGCTCCCGGCCTGCGCTACGGGGAGCCCGTTGACGGACTCGACGGTGAGCAGGGTCCTGTCCTGGCGCGCAGTGCCCTCGACCTGGTCGCCTGGCCGTAGCCCGTAGCGGCGGACCTGGGCCGGGGTGACCGGGATGTCGTCGCCGGAGCGGCGGTACCCCGCCGTGCGCAGGAAGCCGCGGCCCTCACCGAGGTCGACAATGCCGGACACGGCGCTGACGCCTGGCGGCCGCACCGCTTGCGTTCTTTCTTCTTTGCTGGTTTCTGTGCTGGTTTCTTCCGCGATTGCGGTCATGGGAATTCCTCGGGATAGGGGTGAATGCGCGCAGGCTGCAGCAAACGGGAAAAGCCGAAGGGCCGCGCGACTAGATGATGGGAATCTCCGGAAAAGACTTCGGATCTTCGGTTGCGCCAGTCATATACCGATTCGGGTACCGCAAGGCGCTTGGGATGCCAGCCGGGCCACTCAGATGGGCATCAAGCCGACAATGTCACTGTATCCGATAACGCGGGACCGTGCCAGGCGCATTCCCCGGCGCGGACGCGGCCGCCGAGGCAGTCCGGGCGGGCGGAGCCGCCCGCCCGGACCACACCGGGCATTTCCTGCGAAGACATTCAAAAGCACTAACAACTTTAGCAAGATCGCTAGTTTTCCATGACTACTGACCGTTGCGCATTCGACTACGGGCAGTTACGGTGTGTGATGGGCATGCGCGCTCATCGCGGATGGCGAAACCGCTTGTTATGTGCTTTAAGGCTTCGCCCCGTCAGCGGGCAGCCCGCCTGTGCGTGACGAAACGGGGGAATTCATGCCAGCACAGCAGGACCGGCGTGTCCACTTGCGGCTACATAGAGTAGTCGTGATCAGGCTACTCGTCATGGCAATGCTCGGCGCGGCGGTCGCATTGGGAACGGCCGGCGTCGCATCCGCGTCCACGGCCAGCAAGCAGTCCGTACCGCCGCCGATGCCGGCCCCACTGCCACCCGGCGGGTTCAGCACGGTAGTCACCAGCCAGACCATCGGCCCGGGCGGCGGGGTCGTCGGGCCGGTAGCCGTAGACGGCTGCGTAGTCACCATCTTCATTCCCGCGGGGGCTTTCCCCGTGCCTGTGCAGATCGACGTTACGTCGCCGGACCTCGCCGCGATCCATCCGGCGGGGGGCTTCATGGTCGTGGCCGGCGTGGGGGTCGAAGTCACCCTTGGCGGCGCCCCGTATCCGGGACCGTTCCTCAAGCCGATCACCATCGACATCGCCTCGCCGAAAATCGACGCATCGAGCCTGGTCGGGATATGGAACGGGTCGGCGTTCGTAACCGATGCCAACTCCACGGTCAGCGCTGGCAAGGCAACGATCAGCATGGACAGCGACCCTGCGTTCATCGTCGAGTCGCCGATCGCCGGGGAGGAGGGGGAGGTGCCAAGCGCGACGGCTCCGGTGACTGGCGAGCCCTTCCTTGGTGAGGGCATCCTCGCCGGCCTGCTGGTGCTCGGCGGGACAGGCGCGATTTTCACGAGCCGCCGCCGACGAGTCAAGGCCGTGTCGACAGGAGCGGCACAGGAGTTACCGGTCCGGGAAGAGCGCTGGGGGCATCTCGCCGCGGATGCGCCCAGCCTGCCCGAGACAAGTCAACGGCGACACGGGTCCGCGAAAGCAACCACAAGACAGGAGGGGAAGTAAGTGTACGGGTCAAGAACACGATCTCGTGCGGCCGGCACGGTCATCATGGCGCTAACGACGGCCGCACTCGCCGGCTGCTCGACGGGCGGGAGCGCAACCGGGCAGCCGACGCAGCCGTCCGCGGCCAAGCCGCGGCAGATCTTCGCGGCACCGAGGAACCTGCTGGCCGCGGGCCAGCCCCAGCCGAACGGGACATTCTGGGCGCTGGCCGGGGACGCGGCGAGCAAGGGACTGTTCGACATCAACCTTGCGGACGGGAACGGGATCGGCAGCGTCTCCGTCAGCAACGCCGCCAGGTCGGTGACCGAGGCGCTGAGCGGCGTCATCGGCCTGGCGCTCGGCATGTCCAACACGGGCGCGCTTGAACTGCTTGACGGCGGCACCGGCAAGGTCATCCGTACCATCCCGCTCGGCGCGCCGGCCCGCGACGTCATCGCCGGCGCCGACGGCGCCACGTTCTACGTGCTGAACGGCACGGCGAAGTCCGCCAGCGTCACCGTCGTGAACTCGAAGACCGGTGGCGTGCAGGGCACGATCCCGATGCCGCTCAACACGGTATCCATCGCGCCGGACTCACTGGGCGTCAGCGTGTACGCTCTGCAGCCCGACGGCCAGGTCAGCCAGATCGCCGTCGCCGGCGGGCAGATCATGACAAAATTCGTCACCGGGCCGGGGGCACGCTCCATCGCCCTCAGCCCGGACGGCTCCACCCTTTACGTGCTGCGGAACGCCGGGGAGGACGCCAACGTGGCGCTGGTGAACACCGCCACCGAGAGCGTGCAGCAGGTACTCCCGGCGGCCGCCCACAGCGTGCAGGTACTCGTCTCGGCGGACGGAAGCGAGCTGTACCAGCTCGTAGGCACCTCGTCGTACGGCAACATCCAGGTCTTCAACAGCTAGCCCGCGGTCGATGGACAGCGTGATAAGCGGCGGAGGCGCGGCACTCGCCGAAGAAGCGCATGCCGGTGAACGGGCACGAGGCAGGAGCCGCCGGCTCGGCGGGACGCCGATCGCCACCCGGGCCTTGCGGTCGCTGGCCGGGATCTTCGTCCTCACCTGGTCGTTCCGCATTTCCGGGTTCGGCACGTTCGCCTCCTGGTCTGCGCTGCCCGTCGTCCTCCTCGGCCTGCTCGGCCTGCTCGCCATCGTGACCGCTTGGCTCCCCACGTCGGTGGTCAGCGAGCACCGCCAGCACCTGATCGGCTGGGGCGTGCTCGCAGTGATCATCGCCGCGCTCGCGATCTGGAGCTACTTCCAGGTCTTCACCGCGCCGGACTACGGCACGGACGAGATCGCCTTCGACCAGTACGCGGCGCAGCTCGCGCTGCACGGGATCAACCCGTACCTGCACTCGATGGCGCCCGCGTTCCCGCTGTTCCACGTCTCGCCGAACGGCTACACGTTCCAGCTGAACGGTCAGCCGGTGACGGCCCTGTCGTATCCCGCGCTCGCGTTCGAGGCCTACCTGCCGCTGCTCGCCGCCGGGGTCACCACCCAGGCGGCCGTGTGGGTCGAGATCTTTTCCTGGGCGCTCGGGGCAGCCGTCCTCTACGCGGTCTTGCCGCGGAGCGTGGCGCCGCTCGCGGGCGTAGTGGCGAGTATCGACGTCTACGTCGGCTACGCGGTCGGCGGGGTGACCGACACGCTGTTCCTGCCGCTGCTCGTCGGCGCCGCCGTGGGCTGGGACCAGTTCGCGTCGGCCCGCGGCCCCCGGGCCTGGCGCGGGCCCGTGTGCCTGGGCATGGCCATGGCGGTGAAGCAGACTCCCTGGCTGGTGCTGCCGTTCGTGCTTACCGGAATCGTACTGGAATCGCGGCAGCGGAACGGAACCAGGCAGGCGGTGCGCGACGCACTGCGCTACACGGGAATCGCGTTCGCCGCGTTCGCCGTGCCGAACCTCCCGTACGCCGTCGCCGCGCCTGGCGCGTGGCTGGGCGGCATCTTGACGCCGTTCAACTCGCACACGGTCCCAGCGGGCCAGGGACTCATCGACATCAGTCTCTCGCTGATGGCGGGCGGCGGCTCGCTCACCCTGTACGACGTGGCCGCCGTCATCGTCCTAGCCGCCATGCTCGCCTGCTACGTCACCACGTACCCGGCGCTGAAGCCGGCGGCGTTCCTGCTCCCGTCGATCGCGCTGTTCTTCGCGGACCGCTCGTTCGGCAGCTACCTCGTCATGCTCGCCCCGGCGGCGCTGGCCGCGGCGGCCACCACGGCACGTCCCCGCGGGTTCACGGTGGCGCGGAACTGGCGGTGGGTTGCGGCTGGCGGCGGATTCGCCGTCCTGGCGGTGGTGGTCGCCGCCCTCACGACGCCGAGCCCGCTGTCCGTCTCGATCGAGTCGGTGCGCACGACCGGCCAGCTCGCCACCGTCGGGCAGGTGACCCTGTCCGTCACCAACAACACCGCAAGCAGCGTGCGGCCCGCGTTCACGCTGGAGAACGGCACGATCATGACCGCGTTCTGGCAACCCGTGTCGGGGCCCGCCGTGCTCGGGCCGCACCAGCGCGCCAGCTACACGATCGTCGCGCCGAGCTACCCGGCGATGCCGTCCATCCAGAGCGGCTTCCAGGTCCTGGCGTTCCTCACCAATCCGGCGTCGGTCAGCCGCACGTCCGTGTACCTGGCCAGCGACTGGCGGGTGATCCTGCAGCCCGCCGCGATCAACCAGGTCGTGCACGTCGGCCAGCAGATCACCGTCAAGGCGGAGATCGTCAACCGGCTCGACCAGCCGGTCACGGCCGCGGGAGTGCGGGTTTACCTCGGGCAGATCATCTACGCGCAGCAGGGGCTTCAGTACAGCGAGGCCTTCATCAACAACGGCCTGGAAGGACAGACACCGGTCGCGGCACTCACGAACGGGCAGGGCGTGGCGACCTTCAGGATCCGCTCACCGGAGGGCGGCCGCGATCCGGTCTACTTCGAGGCCAACCTGGTCAACCCGACCTACTTCTATCCATACGGCTACTCGCCGATCCTGACAGTGAGGTTTGGCTCATGAGCGACGTCGCGGTTACCGCTACCGGCCATGAGGGTGCAGGGGCTGCGCTACCGCCGCAGGATTACCAGTTGTGGCGCCGCGTCCGGTGGGCCGGCTACGTCCTGCTCGGCCTGCAACTCGTGGGCTACCTCGTATGGTCGGTCATTCTGTACGCGCACTTCTCAGTCACGTGGGATTTCGCGGGGTACTACCAGGCCTGGTACCTTATCGCGCACGGCAACCTCGACCCGCTCTCTACCATGTTGGATATCCCGTACTGGAAGAGCGATGCGGAGTTTATCCCCTATGTTCTTGCGCCGCTGTACTGGATCTTCCGTACCGGAATCGTGCTGCAATGGGCCCAGGACCTCAGCATCGCCGGCGCTGAACTGGTGGCCTTCGCCTGGCTGTGCGACCTAGCGAGGCGCCATTGCGCGGAACGCGAGGCAGCGTGGTTCGCCGGCCTCGGCCTCCTACTGTTCCTGGCCAACCCGTGGCTGTGGTCGGCGGTCTCCTTCGACGTCCATGAGGAATCGCTGACCCTCTTCTTCGCCGTGTTCCTAGCCTGGGACTTGAGCCGGGGCAAACGCCGCGCGTGGGTCTGGGTGGTCCCCGTCATGCTGGGCGGTGCGCCAGCCACGACTTACGTCCTGGGCATAGGACTCGGCGGGATCCTGGCTAGCAGACGGACCCGGCGCACGGGCGCCGCGCTCGCGGCGACTGCCATCGCCTACTTCCTGTTCCTTGCCCTTGTGCACGGCAGCAGGACTTCGGCCGGGGCTACCCATACGTACCTGGCCGATGCGGACGGTCATCCGTTCAAGGTGCTGGAGATCCTCTGGGCCGGGCGGACCGACGTACTGGCGAACCTGGCTCCAGGCGGGCTGCTTGGCGTCGGCGTGCCCCTGATCTTGCCGCTTGCCCTGGGGGTCATCGTCCCGGACACCTTGCTGGGTCACGTATTCGCGGAACCGCTGTTCCAGAACGTGCCCCTCTACGTGTTCGTGCCCGTTGGCACTGTGGCTGCCCTTACCTGGCTGCTCCGTCGGCATCGGCAGGCCGCTTTCGTGCTAGCTGGCATCGCGGCGGCGCAGGCGATCGGCTGGGCCGCGGTCTGGGGACCGCAGATTCCCGTTCAATGGCTGCGGGTCTCCAGTTCCGAGGCGGCCACCCTCGAAAGCGTGCAGGCCCGCATCCCGGCCTCGGCCGAGGTGGTCGCATCACAGGGCGTGCTCGGCCGATTCTCCGGACGCCGCTATGCGTACCCGTTCAGCGGCGAGGGAAGGAAAATACCCCTGCAGCCGGACACCTGGTTCGTCATAACACCCACATCGGGTATCGAGCTCGACACGACGGCTTACAGCATGGGCGTCATCGGCGAACTGGCCGGTCCGCTAGATGCCAGGCTCGTCACCCACGCCAATGGCGTCTGGGCCTTTCAGCTGACCCCGCCACCGGGGATGACTACGTTCACGACGCCTGATGGCTCGTCGCCGCTTCCGGCGTGGGCCGGCGCCGGCGTGGCGTCCCGGCCGGTCCTCGACGGCGCGGTCTCCGACTGGCATATGGCCGCCACCGGCGCCGAGGGCTACGTAGCGAACGGCATCGAGTGGCTGGAAAATCCCGGCAGGTACCGCGCCGCGGTGACGCTTTCCGCTTCCTCTTCTGCCTCGGGAGCCCCGGTCAACGTAGAGGTCTGGGACAACAACACCAGCACGCTGCTCGCCAGGCAGACAATCCCAGAGACCGACGGGATCCAGCAGATCGTGCTACCAGTCACCGTGCCGGCCGCCCCGAATGAAACCGTCTACGGCGGGTGGGGTCCGTTCCGCGCGGACTTCGATTCACCGCGGCCAGGGCAGCACATCGAGGTCCGGGTATGGTCGCCGGGCAGAGCCGCCGTGAACGTCTACAGTGCGGAGCTGTCTTCCCCCTCCGGTTCCGCCATCCAGCCGTGAGCGGCGCGCTCAGATCCGGGTTATCGCTGGTAATCCGTGGGCTATCCGCTCATCCACGCGGGTGCGCTACGTCGGCCGACGGAGGCCAGGGGAGGCGGTAGGCGCGGTAGCAGATGACGCCAGCCGGAAATTCGGCGTTGAATAGCAGCGTGCCGGACGGGCTGAACTCGGAGATGTACGGCTGAGCGGCCCAGGCCACGAACAAGTCCCCGTTTCTGGTCGTCTGCGCGTTGCCCCCGAAGCCCACGACCAGGCTTTCGGGCTGGTTGTCGGACTTAACTAGGGTGGCTACATGTGTCCGCAGGTCAAGGCGCACGGTGACTGCCCGGCTGTGGGAGAGCAGGGGGGCCTGCCCCGCTACGCCGGCTTCGTTGTCGAAGACCGTGTACAGGCCGTTGCCGAGGCTCTCAGGGTCATGCTGCCAGGCAAAGATCTCGCGCGCGCTGTCAAGCACCAGCCCGGGCGCCGCCCGCAGCGTGAAGGAACTCTGCTTGCCGCCGAGTTCCCAGATGACGTGGCCGGTATGGCGGTTCACCTTGTAAACCGTCCATGTGTGCCGCGAGCTGACCAGCAGGTTGCCGTCCACGTCGAGGTGGACGGCGTTGATGTGGAACGGGTCCCAGGGCTGACTCGCCGAGGCTGGCAGCGGCACGTGGCTGTCGCTGTAGGGCACGCTGTCGTTGGCGTTCCACTGAAACAGCACCCTGCCGGTCTTGATGTCGATCTCCTGCACCACGTTGACCGCTACCTGCTGGTCCGCCGGCCCGCCGATAGAGGTGAGGTTGGCCGTCGCGACACCGCCGGCCACGATCAGCGCCGTGTTCCACGGCGTGATGAGGAACTCGTGGATGTCCATCGCATAGCCGTTCCCCGCCCTGACGATGGCGATCTGCTGGAAGTGATCGTTGTAGATGACCCCGCCAACGTTGCTCTGCACCCAGGTCAGGACCGGCTGGCCCAGGTAGGTCTGGGTGCGGAAGTCGAAAGCAGCCTCACCGGCCGGCATTGGATGGAACCAGACCACCTTGCCGGCAGGCGTGACGATCTCCGGGCCGCCGGCATAGCTGCTGTTAGCGAACGGCTCGAGGAAGATATCGCCGTTGCCGTTATCCGCGCCAGGAGTCAGGATCGTGAGCGGCGGCGGCCCGGAACCTCCTGCTGCACGCGCGGTCCCCGCGGGGACCGCGGTGAACACCGAGCAGGCCACGCACGCCATAAGGACGGCGGCCATTCGCTGCCTGCCCCAACGCCAGGGCGATACCCGAGATGCGAAATCCATGCAGGCCCCCATGTAAATTAGCTGCTCCATGAAAGATCACGTGCTGGCCGGGTCCAGAAACGAGCAAATCGCCGCATCGTTCCCGAAGGTAAACGCGCCGGGCAAGAACCGCACGCCAGACACCGGTAAAGCCGTGGTGCAGCGAACATGGTAGCACGGTTGAGCACGGAGACTTGAATGATCCTCTTTATGCCAGTCACTATCCTGTAGATTATTCAAAAACCCCGCATATCCGCGCCGGATCTGTGCGTCGAGTCGCCTGGCCAGGCTTCTTACCACCAGTCAAGAAGTGTCATATTATACCGGTTTGAGCGTTTATATTCTTCAGAAAATCTACTGCAATACCGTGCCGGCGGTTTACCCGTGGGCCGGATCGGGATACGATTCACGCCTGTGAAAGTAATTGGTGCAGGGCTGCCGCGGACGGCGACGCTAACGCAGAAGATAGCGCTCGAAATGCTCGGATTCGGGCCGTGTTATCACATGGTCGACGTGCTCGCCGATTTGACCCTGACCGACGGGTGGGCCAATGCGCTAGCCGGGCAGGCCGACTGGGACAAGATGTTCGACGGGTTCAACTCGGCCGTCGACTACCCGGCCGCGTTCTTCCACAAGGAACTGCTGGCTGCCTACCCGGACGCGAAGGTGGTGCTGAGCGTGCGGGAAGGCCGGGCGTGGGCACGCAGCATGCGCGACACCATCTGGGGGCTGCAGTACGACGAAGGCAGCATCGCCCGCCACCTTGCGTCCGCGCGCCGCTGCATCGACCCGTCGATGCGCGCGTACACCGACCTGATGATGACCATGCTCACCATGGCCGGCCTGTTCGGGCCGACGCCAGCACAATTCGATGAGGGCGCCCTCATCGCCGGAATGGAGCGGCACAACGCCGACGTCCGCGCGCACGTGCCCGCACGCCAGCTACTTGAGTGGTCTCCAGCTGATGGATGGGGGCCGCTGTGCGAGTTCCTTGAACGGCCAGTGCCTGCCGCTCCGCTGCCGCACGTGAATGATTCCGCCGCCTTCAACGCAAGGCTTATCGCTGGCGCCATGGAGAAGCTGGGCGACTGGTGGTCCCAGCAGCCAGCCCCGGCCGAACGCACCGCCACGACGCTATCGGGGGCGGTTAGCTCCCGGACATCAGGCTGACCCCACCCGCATCCTCGTGACGAATAGCTGGCCTGCGCTGACCTTCTCAGTGACCTTCAGGTCGTAGCTGCCGGGCCTCTCCGGGCCGGCGATCCTTACCGTCGCGGTCAGCGTGGCTCTCACGAGCCTGGTTCCAGTGACGTGCAGCGTGATCACCAGCGGTGAGTCATAGGAGTTGAGCTGGCCGCCCCACAGCGCGCCGGCCGACGAGGTGGGGACCGACGGCGCCAGGTCCGCCCACCAGGCCCGCTCCTCCCGGGCCGCGCTGCGGATGATTCCGAAGTACTCGGCGAGCGCCGCCGCCTCGAACTTGAGCGGCGCGCTGCTCTGGCTCCACGCGGGGGACGGTGACCCGGTGAGGTGGAGCCGGCCGAGCGGCGCCGGGTTATGGGCCAGGTCAAGCCCTTGCGCCTTGAGCCGTGAAGGCGCGGGAACGGTCGGCGGCGGCCAGCTTCCCGGTCGCGCGGCCGTCGCGTGCGTCGGGGCGGAACTGATCAGGTCGGCGTAGACCAGGTACCTGGTGGAGGTGATGAACAAGGCATCGAGCGGATAGCACGTTTCGAGGACAAGGCGGGCGGTCCTGGCGTTGTACACCGGTGACCCGGCGATGACGACGGCGTGCGACGCCACCTTGTAGGTGTAGGTGCGGCACGGCGTGACGTAGCGGATCTCGTTGCCAGGCTTGAGCTTCGCGATGGATGAAAACCAGGTCACGTCGTGCGCGGAAAACACACTCGTGCCCGCCTGGCCGGGCCAGGCGCTCGCCGGGTCATGTCCGACCGCCTCGCCGAGCACCGAGTCGCCGGTGCCCTGCAGGACGGGAGCCGCGAGGCCAAGGGCTGGCACCTCGAGCAGCCCGTGGGGCGACGACAGAGCCGTTGACCTCCGGACAACGCCGCCAGCCGCGCCAAGCGGCGGCTGGCAGACGAGGGAACTCACTGCGGCCCTGGCGATCTCCTTGCGCTCCTGGCCCAACAGGTCGCGGCCCGCGGTGGACGAGTGGTAGTAGAAGGCCCCGATCTGCGCGACGATGCCGATCCCCATGCCGATCGCGAGGATCCCTGCCGCGGCGAGAACAACGCGAGCGCTCGGTCGCAAACGCCGGGCCCGCCTACGCCTCCGCGACATCTCTCGCCTCTGGCTCGATGGGATCCACGCGCGGGCGGCGCGTCAGTCGACGCAGATGATGCTCTGGTCGCCGGTGCACTCCGGCATGTCCGCAGAAGCTGACGGCAACAAGATGCCGAACTTGCCCGGACGGCCGGTTGTCGCGAGGAGCGCGTTAGCTTGGAAGTCATTGCGGAACGAGGCGAAGATCTCGCTGTCTGTCGGCTGCGTCCACAGCACGTCCGTGGTGTCGGAGGGCATCACGTCGGCGCGCGGGTGACTCGGCAGCGCGAACAAGGTGATCTTGCCCGCCGGTATGCCGTGCAGCGACTGCGCCAGGTGATACAGGCCGGTGATCCCGCCGAACTGGCTGTCGACGGTCAGCGACCTCGTGAACGCGTCAAGGAACCGGTAGCTGGCCAGCGGGTCGAACGACTCGCTCCTCGCCCGGATAATGAGGTCCACCGCGATCGCCTGCTGAAGGCTGATCCGTGCCCGGTCGCTGCTGCTTCCCGGCCCGAACACGCCGTGCACGAAGGCGAGCGCCTCAGCGGGGGCGAGCAGGTGACGGCCGGGCGAAAGGACGAGGCCGGCGGCCGGGTCATCGATGGCGGTCGTATTGCGCTCCTCGACGCCGCCGAGCGCGGCCGTCATGCCCTCGAAGCCGTTCACGTTCATCACGATGAAGTGGTTGATGTAGATCCCCGTGTCATGCTCAAGCGCCTTGATAATGCAGGCGGCGCCGAGCGCGACGTGGTTACCGTCCTGGTTGCCGGTCGCGTAGGCCTGGTTGAGCCTGGACTGGGCGGGCGCGGACAGCTTGCCGTCGCCCTTCGCGCATGGCTGGATGCTCACCCACGAGTAAGGCGGGATGGACATGATCTCGGCCCACTGCCCGTTCGCGGCGATGTGGACGAGCATGAGCGTGCCCGACTGGTTGCTGACGCCAGCGGCTCCGGCCGTAGCGCCCTGCGCGGCGCCCGAACTGGAACCGATGATCAGGATGTTCTCCGCCTGCGGGTGCAGGTCGGCCGGCTGCTTGCCGATGTATGCCTCAAGGTTCACCTGGGCGATGTTGTTGCTCATGTGCCGGTACACCAGGAAGCCAGTCGCTGTGAGCGCGACGAGGAGCACGGCCAGGCTCCCGCCGGTCCAGGCGAGCAGCTTCCGGTGACGGTGCTGCCATCCAGTAGTCACGATCGGCAAGGTAACACATACAGAGAGTGATTACAATACGGAGAGTGATGGCCGGTTCCCCGCCTTAGCGCGCCTTCCACCACCGCACGGCCGGCAGCCGCCCAGCCGCCACCGGGCCGCAGGCGACGTAGTTGCCCTCGACGAACGTCTCCAGGTCCGGATCCCAGCCCGGGTAGAACTCGACGCCCATGGGCGTGAGCTTGCCGACCTGGTAGCCGAGGCCGGCCAGCAAGTCGAAGGCGTCGCGCAGGAATGCCCGGGCGAAGACCCAGCGGTGGTTGTACTCGAACTGCACGACCGCCACGCGGTGCCCGGCGAGCAGGCCGCGCGCGCCCTGCAGCACCGCGAGGTCGTGTCCCTCGGTGTCGATCTTGACGAGCGCGAAGCAGGGAATCCCCGCTCCAGCGGCGTAGGCATCGAGCGTGGTCGTGCGGATGGTTTCCGTCGCCGCGGTGGCCGCAGGCGCGCGATGCAGCGAGTTGGTCCCGGCCCCCGGCGCGACGACGTGGAAGGCCGACTCGCCCGGCCGGTCGCTGAGCGCCGCCGCGTTGAGCACGGCGCGGGCCGGGCCGAGGCTGCGTTCAAGCCGCGCGTAGGCGTGGACGTCCGGTTCGAAGGCATGCAGCCTGATGTCTCCGGCGCGGCCCGCCGCCGAGGCAGCGGCGAGCAGCGACCGCGACCAGCGGCCGACGTTCGCCCCCACGTCCGCCACGTGGACCTCTCCGCCCGGGGCCAGCGCGAGCGCCCAGTGCTGCAGGGCCGGCTCGCCGTTGACGCTCATGTGGTTGGGGTAGTCAAGCCGCGCGCGGAGCAGGACGTAGCGTGCCGCGCGGATAACGGTGCGCCTGCCGAGAACGCGGCAGGCGGCGTCGGCCGCTGCGGCCGCCGCCCCGCGGCCGGCAGTAGTCAGGGTGGACACGCATGGATACTACATGTGTACGCTCCGTGAGCGATACGCTCACGGAATGCGCGGAACTTCCCTTCTGCCGGCCTGCTACGGCTCGAAGCTGAACAGGCCCAGGCAAGGCAACTCGCCGGCCGGCGGACCAGCCAAAACACGGCGACTACAGTACGCGTTTCTCTATAATCACAGCGTGACCATCACGGGGGACCTGTCATCGCTGCGCGACCGGCTCTACGAGTCATACGCGTCACAGCACAGCGGAACAGGCGGCGTCAGCGCCACCAGGCTCATCTACCGTCGCGACATCCGCCCGCTGCTGCCGCCTCCGTCGGCGGGCCCCGTCCTTGACATCGGCTGTGGTTCCGGACAACTCGTCCGCTGCCTTCTCGACGACGGTTATGACGCGGCAGGCATCGACGTCAGCCCGGAGCAGGTTGCCCTGGCCCGCACCGCGGGCATCGGCCAGGTCCGCCAGGGCGACTACCGCGACCTGCTGTGCGCCCGCCCCGGCGAGCTCGCCGCGGTCACGGCCACCGACCTGCTCGAGCACCTGACGAAACCGGAGGTACTCGGCACCTTCGATGCGGTGGCGCTCGCACTGCGGCCCGGAGGCCGGTTCGTCGCGCGGGTGCCGAACGCGGTAAGCCCGTTCGGCGGGCACATCAGGTACGGCGACTTCACCCACGAGACATGGTTCACCGTGCGGAGCGTCCGCCAGCTCGCCGCGGCGGCGGGCCTCGCCTACCTGCGGGCGGTCAGCTGCCCGCCGGCGGCGCGGGGAGCAGCGAGCGCGGCCAGGGCGGCCCTGTGGCTGCCGCTCAGCGGACTGTTCAAGCTCGCGCTCGCGGTCGAGACGGGAACCGTCCGCGGGCACATCGTGACCCAGAACCTTACCTTCGCCGCGGAAAAGCCCCAGGAACCTCGGTCCGGGTGCCCGGCAGCGAGGGTCATCAGCGGAACGCAGGCGGCTGCCTCCGTTCGGGATGCGACTCGCCCGACTGCCGCGGGCCGTTGAGCGCCCACCCGCTCGCGGCGGAACTGCGTTCCGCGCGCGCGGCCCTGCGCAACCACCCCCGCGTCGGCGCGGTGATCGCCAGGACAGCCTGCTTCAATGTCGCGTCCACCGCGGCCGCGGCGCTGGCCGGCATCATCGTGGCCCGGGTGGTCGGGCCCGCGGTACGCGGCGAGTATGCCGCCGTCACTGCCTGGTTCGGGCTGCTTCTCATGGCAGGCGGCGCCGGCCAGCCGGCCGCGGTCTGCTTCTACGTCGCCCGTTACCCGGAGCGTGCCCGCGGCTATGTCGCCACCTCGCGGACGATGATGCTCGCGACCGGCGCGGTCGCGGCGGTGGCCGGCCTGTACGGCGCGCCCCTCCTCGCCCACGGGAACCCTGGGCTCACGGAGGCCTACAGGATCGCCTTCGCTAGCTCGGTCATCGCCTTCGTCGGCGCGAGTTACACTTTCGCGCTGCAGGCCAGGGACACCAGGCGGTGGAACCTCGTCCGGGTCAGCCAGCCGCTCCTTGCCCTTGCCGCCATCACGTTGCTGTGGCGGCTTCGGCTCCTCACACTGCACACCGCCATCTGCGTGGTGACCGTGACGATGGCGATCCAGCTCGGCTACGCGTACTTCTGGTGCCGCAAGACTGGACTTGCCCCCGGCTCCGTCACTACCCGGCTCGTCCCGCCGCTCGCCCGGTACGGGCTGAGCCAGCTCGCCGCGGTGACTCCGGCGACGCTCAACGCCTACCTCGACCAGCTTGTGCTGTCCCAGCTCGTCCCGCCGGCCGCCCTGGGCTGCTACGCCATCGCCGTCTCGGCCACCCTGGTGCCCGTGCCGCTAGTGTCCGCCATCGGCAATGTGGCCTTCCCGCGGCTCGCGGCGCGGCGCACCGTCACCACGGGCAGCACACGGCTGCAGCTCACTGCCGTGGCGGCAAGCGCGGGCGTGGCCGCCGCTGTCCTGCTGCCCATCGCCGGGTGCGCCTACTGGCTCATTCCCGCGGTCTTCGGCCCCGCGTACCGGGCGGCGGTACCGCTGCTGTGGCTGCTGACCCCGGGCGGGATCTTCCTCGCCTGCGGCCAGGTCGCCGGCGACCTGCTACGCGGACTGGGCCGGCCCGGCCTGGTCGCCGTCTCTCAGGGGCTCGCCGCCGTCTTCACCGTGATCCTGCTCGTCACGCTGCTTCCGAGCCTGGGAGTGGCGGCGGCGGCGGTCGCCTCGACCGTCGCCTACGGTATCGCTCTCGCCGCGATGCTCCGGTGCCTGCACCGGGCGCCGCGGCCCGCTGGGGGGGAGACAAGCTCATGCGCGTCGGTGTAATCGGGCCGATCTCGCCGGACTCGTTCGCGGACAATATCGTCACCACGCTGACCGACATGGGGCACGACCCTGTGCCGCTCGGCCCGCTGTGCGCACGTCGCGGCCGCTACGCCGCCGCGGTCAAGATGGCGATAAGGAATGCGCTTCCGGCCGTCGACGAGCGCGCGCAGCAGCGTGTCGCGGCCGCGGCCCTCCGGGCCGAGTGCGAGATCGTCATCAATGTGGACCAGCGCCTCATGCCCGCCGCCGTGCGCGACATGCGGCGGGCCGGGATGAAGGTCGGCCTCTGGTTCCCTGACGCCGTGCTGCACATGGGGCGGCAGTTCATGCTGCTCGCGCCGTACGACGCCGTCTTCGTCAAGGAACCGCACGTCGTGGACACGCTGGGCCCCCTTCTCGGCAAGCCGCTCTTCTACCTTCCCCAGGCGTGCAATCCCCGATGGCACCGGCCGCTGGTCCCGGTCGGCACGGAGCCCTGCCTGGTAATCGCGGGAAACATGTACCCGAGCAGGCTGCTGCTCCTTGAGCGGCTGCTAGCCAGCGGCGTCCCGCTGAAGCTCTACGGCAGCGGCTTCCCCCGCTGGATCGGCCGGACCCCGCTGCGCGAGGTCCATGACGGGCGGCCAGTGTACGGCGCGGAGAAGGCCCGGGTCTTCCGGTCTGCCGTCGGAGTGCTCAACACCATGCACCCGGCCGAGATAGCGGGGGTCAACCTGCGCCTGTTCGAAGCGGCCGGCTGCGGTGCCGCGGTGCTTACCGAATTCAGGCCGACCGTGCCCGATCTCTTCGCAACTGGCGACGAGGTACTGACGTTCCGCGATTTCGACGAGCTTGTCGATCAGGCCAGGCGGCTGCTGAACGACGGCGGGCTGAGCGCGAAGCTCGGCGACGCCGCGGCGGCGCGGGCCCATCACAGCCACACCTACCAGCAGCGCCTCACGGTCATCTTGGAAAAGCTGTGCTGAGCGCTTACCGGTGCCACCGATACGGGACGGGGAAGGTCGATGACCATCAGGGAGCTAGTCCGCCCGCTGCCAGGCGTGCGGCAGATCTCGCTGTTGCGGCAGCGGGCGGCATTCAACGATTCCGCTCATTTCTGGGAGGAGAGTTACGCAAAGGGCAGAACGAGCGGAAGCGGATCATACGGAGCGCTCGCCGAGGGCAAGAGCGCGTTCCTCAACCACCTGGTCCGCGAGCGGGCGGTCCGCAGTGTCATCGAGTTCGGCTGCGGGGACGGCAACCAGCTGTCGCTTGCGGAGTACCCGAGCTACGTCGGCTTCGATGTGTCGCGGACCGCGATCGGGCTGTGCCAGTCTCGGTTCGCCCGCGACACGACCAAGAGCTTCTTCCTTTACGACGGCACCTGCTTCACCGACCGCGCCGGGATCTTCACCGCCGACCTGGCGCTTTCCCTTGATGTCGTCTACCACCTCGTCGAGGACCAGGTCTTCGAAACCTACCTGGGGCACCTCTTCGCCGCGGCCAGGCGGTTCGTCGTCATCTACTCGACCAACGCCAAGGTCGGCGGGACCGCCCCGCACGTACGGCACCGGCATTTCACCCCCTGGGTCGAGGCCCACTGCCCGCAGTGGCGGCTGGCCGGGACAGCCAGGGGACCTGGCACCGAGCGCGCCAGCGCCGACTTCTTCGTGTATGAGTGCTCATGACCAGCGAGGCCATGCTCTCGGGCCAAGAGGCCGTGCTCTCCAGCCAGGACGCGGCGGCCGGGCCGGGGCGCGGCGGCCCGCGCGCCGGGCGCGCACTGCTGCTCGCTCCGTCACGCGGGCTCGGCGGCGGGATCGAGCGGTACCTGCAGACGGTGGAGTCGGCGTTCGACGACGCGGGCGTGGCAAGCCGCCGGGTCGACCTGTCCCGCCCGGGTCCGGCCGGGCACCGGGCACTGCTCGCCGAGGCCACCTCCGCGCTGGCGAGCATCGCCGGCCCCGTTCCCACCCGCCTCGTCGTCGGGCACCGGTCCCTGCTACCGGTGGCGGCCGTGCTCGCCCGGACGCGCCGGGTCGACGGGATCTCCGTCGTCTGCCACGGCAGTGACGTGTGGAAGTCGCGGCGGAACCCGCGGAGCGGCCTTGAGAGCTGGCTGATGAGCCGTCGTGATGTGCGGCTCGTCGCGGTGAGCAGTTTCACGGCCGGAGCGCTGCTTCCGCACGGCCTGGCGACCATCCTGCCGCCCGGCCTGTCACGAGCCTGGTTCGGTGAGCTCGTCCGGGCCGCCGGCCGGCAAGCCGCCGCAACGGGCGCGACGTCGCGGTCCGGCCTCGGCGTGATGACCGCGTTCCGGCTTGCCGAGTGGCGGGACAAGGGCCTGCCACAGCTCACCGCGGCGCTCGCCGCCCTCGGCCGCGGAGATGTACAGCTCACCGTGTGCGGCAGCGGATCACCGCCCGCGGACCTGGTCGCCCACGTGCGCCGCTATCCATGGTGCACGTTGCGCCCCGGCCTTAACGATGCCGAACTTGCCGCGCGGTTCGCGCAGGCGAGCCTGTTCGTGCTCGCGACCAGGACACGGCCGGGCAGGCGCCCGTCCGGTGAGGGGTTCGGCCTGGTGCTGCTTGAGGCGCAGGTGGCCGGCACGGCGGTGGTCGGCCCGGCCCATGGCGGTTCACCAGGGGCCTACCTGGATGGCGTCACCGGGGAGACTCCGCGGGACGAGAGCGTCCCCGCCCTCGCCCAGGTGCTTGACGGGCTGCTGGCCAGGCCCGCCAGGCTCGGCCGGATGGGCGCCCGCGGTGCGCAGTGGGCGCGGGCGCGGTTCGACCCGGACCGCTACGCGGCGCTGGCCGTGGACAGGCTCCTATGACGCGCCGCGCCACTATTGGCGGCCTGCTTCTGCTCGCGGCAGCCGTCGTGCTCGTCGCGGTCGCGGGGTGGTCGACCGCGGTAAGCGGTCAGCTCCTGTGGGCCGCCGTGGCGCTCGGGACATTCTGCGCGGGCCTGCTCGCGCTCATGTCGGCGGTGGCGGGCTACGGCGGGCTCGGCCTGCGGGCCTGGCGGATCGGGCCCTGGTCACTGGCGTACGGGGCGTTCGCGTTCGGGCTGGCCACGATCAGCTGGATAGGCCCGCAGACGGGTGCGGCGGCCGAGATCCTGCCGCGCAGCGTGCTGCGCGCGCTCTGGCTCATCGCCACGGCCATGGCCCTGTTCACCATCGGCTACTGCGTCATGCCGCGCGTAGCAACCTCCCTTGGAAGGCGGGTTAACGGCACGCTCACCGCTCGCTTCACCGACGATGTCCGCGGCCCCAGCGTGCCGTGGATCTTGTTCGGCGCGGGCGCCGCCGGGCAGCTGGGAGTGGCAGTGACCAGCGGGCACCTCGGCTATGTCGGCCTCGGCGCCACGCCCCAGGCGGCCGTCGCCGGCTATTCTCAGGTCCTCGCGCTGCTCGGTGAATGCGTGCCGCTGGCCGTCGCTATCGCCGCGGTGCGCGCGTACCGGACGCGGCGGCCGAGCGCGTGGGCAACGCTGGCCGTGCTCTTCGCGGGCGCCATCGTCGCCGGGGCCGTCGCAGGCGGCAAGACCAGCTTCATCGTCGCCGTCCTCGCGGTGGCGATTCCGCGCACTATGAGCCGCGGCCGCCTCCCGGCCGGGCTGCTCGCCGCCGCGGTCGCCTTCTTCCTGCTCGTCGTCATACCCTTCAACCAGGCGTACCGGGCCGTGGCGCGCGGCGCGGTCATGCTGAGCACCCAGCAGGCGGTCGCCGCCGCCCCGGCCATCGCCGACGAGGTCCTGACCAGCGACCTCTCGCCTTCGGTCCTCGTGCAGTCCGCCGACTACCTGGCGCAGCGCATCAGGACCATCGACAGCCCGGCGATCATCATGCAGCGGACCCCCGGCCAGATCCCGTACAGCAACCCGGGCCAGCTGGCCGTCTCCCCGGTCATCGACCTCGTCCCGCGCATCCTGTGGCCGGGCAAGCCGGTCCTCACCGTGGGATACCGGATGAGCCAGGAGTACTACCAGCTGCCGCCCCAGGTATACACCTCTTCCGACATCACGCCGGAAGGAGACCTGTACCGGCACGGCGGCTGGGTCGTGCTGATCGGCGGCATGTTCCTGATCGGCTGGGGTGCCCGCGTGGTCGACGAGGTGGCGGACCTGCGGCGGGGCACCCACGGCATGTTCTTGATCATCTTGCTGTTTCCCGGGCTTGTTCAGGCAGGCACCGACTGCGCGACGCTGCTGGCTGGGATTCCGGCGACGGTCCTCCTCTGGTTCGGCGCGGTCGCGTTGTCCTTCAGACGGCGGGGCGCCCAGCCCGCGGCGCGCGGGCCAGCGCAATCGCCGCCCGCTCATAACCGCTCGCTGTCGTCGCTAGCGTGAACCGCGACAACCTGGCGCGGACGCGCATCTGACGCTCGGCCGCGTTCGCGGCGGCTCGCATGAGGGCGGCCGCGAGGGCCGGCACGTCGCCGACGGGGAAGACCTCGCCGACGCCCTCGACCAGGTCTGCCGCGCAGCCCACCGCCTGACTGACCACCGGGACCAGGCCGCAGGCCATGCCCTCGTTGACGACCAGGCCCCACGGCTCTCGCCCGCTCGGCAGCGCGAGGACATCGCCGCAGCCGTACCAGCCGGGCAGCTCGGCCTGGTTGACGAAGCCGAGGCAGCGCACGGGCAGCTTCGCCTCATGGGCCCTGGCCTCCGCCATCAGCGGGCCGTCACCGAGCACGAGCAGGTTGAGCCTGCCCTCGCAGGCGCCGATTGCCCGGATCACGTCGAGCGGCCGCTTCTGCTCGGTGAGCTTGCCCGAGAAAACCACGGTGGGCCGGTCCGCACCGAGCCCGAGCGCCGCGAGCCGCTCCGCCCGCGCCGGCCGCGCTCGCTGCGACATGGCACGGAAACGGTCGTTGTCGACGCTGTAGGGCGCGAGGTAGTCCGGGATGTCCGCGTAGCGCCGGTAGAACGCGGCGTTGCGCCGCCCGATCGACAGCGCGCCCGCCGCGCCCCGCACCACGGTGCCCGCCACCAGGTGGCGGAGGTGCCTGCGCAACCCGCTGGCCGCGGGCTCGGCATGCGAGTCGCCACGGAGCAAGTAGGGAACGCCGGCCAGCCGGCAGGCAGCCGCCGCGAGCAGGACGTCCGGATCGGAGTGGCCGTGCAAGACGACGATGTCCCGGCCGCGCAGCCAGCGGCTCAGCGACTTCAGCCAGGCTGGCTTGCCCGCCAGCTCGCGGCGGCCGAGCAGGGTGGAGCGATACCCGCTGAGCAGGTCGATGTCCCAGGCCACCGTGACGCCGAACGACGGATCGTGGTACGGCCGCGCCCCGTCGTGGCTAAGGAAGGCGACCTCAAGGTCCACCCGGCCGCGTTTCGCGAGCTCCTGGTACAGCGGCGCCTGGTACTGAATCGGGTGCGAGGCGAGCACGCCAAGGCGCGGCGGCGCGCTCGCCCGCGCGGCGGTGGCCGTTACCCCGTGTCGCAAGACCGGCATGCGCTGGCCCCGGCTACCGGGTGGCCGCCGGCCGCGGGCACTCCACGGCCGGCCGGCTGGCTTCCGCCGCCAGCGCGTCGACGGCGGCCTGGTACCAGGCGTGGAAGAAGCAGAAGCGGAGTCCGGAGCGCCCGTCGAGCACGCCGAGCCTGATGAAGTACATGTAAAGGAAGACCGCCGCCGGCCGGGCGGGCACGGACGGGAGGATCACGTCCTTGAGAATCGCCCGCGAAAACGGCCTCGTGTCGTTAGGGTCCCTGGCTCGCCAGCGACGTACCCGTTCGCCAACCGGAACCGGCTGGCCGCGCCTGCGCTGTTCAAGTTCGGCGTAGCGGACGTGCTTGTGCAGCCAGGCGGCCAGTCCCTTGCGGTCCTCGTCCACGATGTCATTGGCCAGCCGGCCCACGGTGCCGTCGACCCTGGCCCGTTCGCCGACCAGGCTCCCGTCGTACTTAGCGTGGCGGCGGTCAACGAGCCGGACAACCCAGGAACCGCTGTACCAGCCGCAGTGGCGTATCCAGGTGCCCTGGAACACCAGGCGGAGGCGGTGACTGAAGGCCGCGCAGCCTCCTGCGCGAACACATGCCGCTATCTCGCCCGCGAGCTGCGGTGACACCCACTCGTCCGCGTCGACGAAGTAGGCCCAGTCGTTCCTGACCTCCGGCCGCCGCAGCGCGAACTCCCGCTGCGCGGAGAACCCGAGCCACTGCTGTTCGACGACGTCGGCACCGAGCGAACGCGCGATCGGCACCGTGTCATCGGTCGAGCCGGAATCGACCACCACGACCTGGTCGGCCCAGGCGACCGAGCCAAGGCACCGGGCGATATTGGCTTCCTCGTCGCGCGTGAGCACCACGACGGTTACGCCGACGCTCTCTTGGGGCGGATTATCCCCTGGCTGGTACGGCCGAAGCCGGAGCGGGGTCATTTGAGATCCCCGAGCATCCAGTCGAAGTACGCGTCCGGATCAAACGGCTCCGGGTCGGGCGCCACCCGGAGGGTGAGCGCGGCCTCGGTCGCGCGCCGCAGGGAGTCCGCGTCGCCCAGGTCATAACCGCACAGCGCGGGTCCGGCGATCTCCCGGTTCTGCGCCGTGTCCCTGGCGATCACGGGCCACCCGGTAACCCGCGCCTCGGCGAGCGGGCAGCCGAATGACTCCAGGCCCGTCGGGAAGAAGATCGCCCGGCAGCGTGCCTGCAGCCGCCGGGTCTGCTCGACGCTGAGCCGCCCGACGAAGTGCATGCGCGGGCTCGCGGCGAGCGAGGCCGGCACCTCGGTGGCGCTCGCGGTGACGACCAGGCGGACCGAGTCGTCCATCGCGGCGTCAACCGCGGCGAGCCATTCCGCGACCCGGCAGGCCATCTCCTTGTAGGGAGCGAAGAGCACCGGGCACAAAATCAGCGAACCGCGCGGCGGCCCGGCTACCCCGGGAACCGACACCGGGTGCATGCGCACGACCACGCGCTCCGCGACCGCGGGGAGCGCGGCGGTGATGCGCTCCGCCATCGCCGTGCAGGGCGTGACGAGCACGTCGGACCGGCGGGCCGCCAGCCGGACGATCCCGGTCTGCCGCGATACGGGAGCGCGCAGCGCGGGGTGCAGCGTCGCCGCCTCGGCCGCCGAGAGGAAGTGCAGCGCGTTGGTGAGCAGGGTCCACCGTTCGCCGCCAGGAGTGATGAACCCGACATTGTTCAGCGCGACCCGGCGGCCTCGCCGCACCGCGCTCGCTTCGCGGGCCGCCAGCCAGGCCGGGCTCAGGTTGCGCCGGTCGCCGATCGTCCTGACGTCCTCGCGCGGCCTGCGCTCAAGGTATCCCCGCAGTTCGGTCCGGTACCTGGCCGCCCCGCCAAGCTGGCCGCCCGCCAAGTCGATGGTTACCGCAGTGGTCACTGTTTCCCCCGGGTTAGTGGCTGCCCGGCGCGGGTGCCGCCGGGCATGGCGAAAACAAGCAGGCGCAGCGGCGCGCGCCGCTGCGCGTGAACGGCCCGTACCGGCTCAAGTCCCGCCCGCCTGGCCGCCGCGTACCACCAGCCGGCCCGCCTCCGCTGGCCGGAAGCCCGCAGATAGGCCAGGTACTGCCCGGTGCGGCGCGACGCGGCCCGGACTGTGGCGAGCGGGGTAACCGCCATCAGCCGTAGCGGCCATTCCAGCCAGCGAACCGGATGAGTCATGTCGGGCACGGTGCAAACCAGGACCCCGCCCGGCCGCAGTACCCTGGCGCACTCGGCGAGCACCGCGCCGGGATCGGGCACGTACTCAAGGACGCTCGCGCTGACCACCGCGTCCAGGCTGCCTTCCGCGAACGGCAGCGCCTGCCAGCGTGGCTCGAGCCGCACCCAGCGGACGGCGTGCCGCACGTCGGCCAGCGCGGCCTGGCTGAGCATCGTCGGCGCGATGTCGCAGCCGGTCACCCGGTATCCGCTCGCCGCCAGGTGCCTGGCGAGTTCCCCGCTGCCGCAGCCCAGGTCGAGCAGTTCGCCGCCCGGCGGCGCCAGTTCGCCGACGGCCCGGGACAGCTGGAAGAGGCGCCCGGCGAGCCGGCCGCCTGCCAGGTACTTGGCTGGCCAGCAGGCTGCCTTGGCGTCGAACAGCGCCTGTACCAGGTCCGCGTGGACGGTGTCTGCGTGGCCGGGCGCGGCCCGGCCGGCCGGAGCCGCCGTGTGTTCACTCACTGGCTGTTCACGCACTGGCGGGCCGCCCCTCGGGGATGCCGCCGCCTGCGGCGGCTCTGATCGTGGCTCGCATCGTCGCGATCATCTCCTCGGTCGGCAGCTTCTCCTCACCCGCGACCGCCTGCCTGAAGGCTGCGGCCATGGCCCGGTGCCCCTTGTCCTGACGGCCCTTCCACCGGGTCTTTCCGTCTACCGTGACGATGCGGAAGTCGTCGATCACGACCCGGTGGTCACCCGCGTGCACCTCGATCCGTTCCTTGCCCGCCGACGGGAGCCCGCTGCCGTAGCCGATGCTCGCAAGCGACCCGTCAGCGAAGCGGAGCGCGACCACCGCATCGTCCGCGGGGCCGCCCCGGCCGCCACCGGACAACGCGGTGACGTCCTCGATCGGCGCGCCGGCCAGCGCTTGCGCGGTGTCGATGAAATGACACACCTCACCGATCAGGCGGCCGCCCTGGCGCGGATCGTGGTACCAGTGCCCGTCGGGGACCGGCCCAGCCGCGATCCTGTACGCCACCAGCTTGGCCGCGGCCATGCCGTCGAGCGCGCGGCGCGCCGCGGTCACGGCCGGAGACCACCGCCGGTTGAAGCCGGCGGTGAGCACGCACCCGGAGCGAAGCCACGCGTCGCGCACCGCGTCAAGCTCGTCCTCGGTCAGCGCGAGCGGCTTCTCGCACCAGACATGACGGCCCGCGGCCAAGGCCAGGACGGCGAGCGAGGCATGCGAGTCATGGGTCGTGGCGATGGCCACGACCGAGACGTCGGGGTCGGCCAGGACCGCCTCTGCCCCGGCGACGGCCTTCTCGAACCCGTACCGCTGCGCCGCTCTCGTCGCCGTCAGGCCCCGCGCCGACGCCACGGCGACCAGACGGCTCAGCCCGGCCGCCCGGAAGGCGGGCAGGAGTGTTCCGGTGGCGAACGGCCCCGCGCCGATGAGGCCGACCCCGGGCTGAGCGCGGCCGGCGCCTGGAGTCTGGCGACCGCGGCCCGGCCCGACGGCGACCGGGCGATCCGGCTCCGCCGTGCCCGGGTAGTCGAGCCTGATCGCCAGGTACGGCTCCGCCCCGCCCTCGATCAGCCGGTACGCCTGGACCGCGTCCGCGATGCCGAACGTGTGCGTCACCAGGTCGCGGACGGCGAGCCGGCCGGCCGCGAGCAGGTCGAGCACGGCCTCGAAGTTGCGCCCCTCTGACCAGCGGACATGGCCCGCCGGGTAGTCGACGCCCCACGCCTCGTAGGACGGGTCGTACCGGCCGGGACCGTAGGAGCGGGCGAACCGCAGTGACAGCTCGCGCTGGTAGAACGGGGTGCGGTCGAGCTGGAGCCCGACGTCACCGACGATGACCACGGCGGCGCGGTCACGGCACAGCTCGGGTACCCGCATGACGGCGTCCGACGACCGGCCGGCCGCGCAGACGAGCACCGCGTCCGCGCCTCTGCCGCGTGACCAGGCGAGCACCTGCTCCGTTGTCTCCCGGCCGCGCTCGTCGAGGGCAAGCGCGCCCGCCCGGGCGGCGGCGTCGCGCGGGTAGGGATGAGGATCGATGCCCGCGACGTCGCACCCGGCCGCCATGGCCAGCCGCGCGGCGAGCTGGCCGACCAGCCCGAGGCCCACCACCGCCACCTTCGATCCCGGGCCCGCCTCGGCGAGTCGCAGCCCGTGCAGCGCGATCGACGCGAGGGTGGTGAACGCGGCGTCCTTGACGCTGACGCCGTCCGGGACCGGCGCGCAGAGCAGCCAGGGCACGGCCTGGAGCTCCGCGTGGTTCGCCTTGCCCGCTCCCCCGGTCGCGACGAGCTGGCCGGTCCGGATCCCGGTGACCGCGGCGCCAGCCTCAAGGACAACCCCGGCGGCCGAATAGCCAAGCGGCAGGTCAAGGGCGAGGCGGCCGAGCACCGCCTGGCGGGTGCTCGCGATTCCCTCCGTACGGGCCCTCCGCACGACCTGCCGGACCAGGTCCGGCCTGGCCCGCGCCTTTGCGAGCAGGCTTGACTGCGCCAGGGCCGTTACGGCGCGCTCGGTGCCCGGAGAGATCACCGAGCAGAGCGTGCGAACGAGCACCTCGGTCGGTTCCGGTACCGGGCCCGGCACGTCGAGCAGCGTCACCGGGCCGCCGTTGACGGGCTGCACAAGCTGCTTCACGTTAGCTCCTGACGGGGTTCGGCCCGGCGCCAGACGGTGCTGACCCGGGCGGGCAGCTCGGGGTGGATCGTGCAGGCGAGCACCGGCGCCGGTTCCGTGCTGGCGAACCCGGCGGTGACCTGGGCCGTGCCGGCTAGCAGGGTCAGCTCGCTTGTCGCGGTCACGGTGATGCTGATCTGGCCGGCCGGGGTACTGGCCACGGCGCCGCCAGGGACGAGCCGCAAGCCGGTTCCCGGTGCCAGGTGCCATCGCACCGTGACGCGGTGCCTGCCCTTGCCCGTCACCTCGTCGTCTACGCGCAATTCATCCGCGCGTACCGTCCACTGACGGCGGTGGCCCGGCCGGCCAGGCAGGCTGCGGTAGCCGTCGTGGGCCGCCTCCACCGTCACCGTGGGCCCCTGGACGCGGGCCGACAGCCCGGTCACGCGGGCCCGCCGGCCGGCCCGGAACGCTCCCCAGACCTCGGTCGAGTCTCGGCGGTCCACCTCCACGGTGTTGTGCGCCGCGGTTGACCGCTCGCGGTCGCGGACCGGGCCGGCGGCGTAGCTGGACGTGCCGGTGTCGACGAGGAGCGGCGCCCCGTCTACGTGGACGACGCAGCTGAGGGTATCCGCGTGGGCGTGGGCAGGCAGTTCGCGCGGGCACGGCGGCCCGACGTCGGCGAGCACGCGCCACCACCCGGCGCTGATCCTGGCCAGGCCGGTGTCCGGCAGCACGTGCAGCGGGCCCGCGGGCGGCGCGGCAGGCGCGAGCCGCGCCAGCAGTTCCGCGCTGACGGGAAACCCGTCGTTGAGCAGCGGGACGGAGCCCGTGGGAGTGAGGACGCAGCCGAGCCAGCCGCGCATCGCGCTGATCGCCTCGGCAAGACCCGCGGGCGGCCCGTGGCCGCAGGCCTGCAGCAGGGAAGCGATGTCGATGAGGTCGGCAAGCACCTGGCAGTGGTAGGCCGGCGCGCGCTCGTAGTGGCCGCCGTCCGGCAGCACCTGCACGGCCAGTTGCCGGCCGAGCCGCCGGAGCGACCGTGCGAGCAGCGCGTCGTCGCCGAAGAACACGGCGAGCCCGGCGAGCGCCTTCAGGTTCTTGATGAGGTGGTTACCGCCGACATCGGTTTCCAGGCTGCGGCGCAGGAACCCGGCGTGCGCCGCGAGCTCGGCGCGGAACTGGCCGTCGACCGGGCCGCCGGCGACGAGGGATGAGTAGATGCCGCAGAAGGACCAGGCGCGCAGCGCCGCCGGGTAGGGGTGCCACGCCGGGCCGCGCCCGGGAACGACCACGGCGTGCCACGACCGCCAGATCTCGGCGAAGAGCGCCGGCGCGTCCCCCGGCGGTGACTCTGCGGACGGTGACTGGGCGGCGAGCGCCCACGCCCAGTCCCAGTAGTACAGGTGGAACCGCCAAAGCAGCGGCGCGCCGGCCACCGCCCAGTCCGCGGCCGCCCAGTCCACCTCGCCCGCCGGCCCTTCAGGTGCGATGACCCGGGACACGCCGAGCAGCGGCAGTTCCCCGGCGCGCAGCGCCTTGCTGAACTGACTGTCTGACCACAGGCTGGCGTCAAGCGGCGTGAACGCGGACGGCCAGCCCTGGCCGCTCGCCGGCTCAGGCCCCGCGAGGAGCCACCGCGCGGCGAGCGGCACCGAATGGTCGAGGAGCATTCGCTGCGCACGCAGCCGCGCCCGCTGCCCGCCCTGAGCCGGGCGCAGCCGGATGACGGTACGGCCCAGCCTGCCGAGCTCGGCGGTATTCACCGGCACCTCCGCCCGGGCCCCGCATAACCATCGGCAGCGCGCCAGCCCTCGGCGTCTGGGTCACGCAGCGCCGCGGGAAAGGTGACGGTCATGGGAGCCCGTTACCGGACAGGCACGGCGCAGGCACGCGCGAAGGCCCCAGCCCAAGGGCAGCGGCCTCCTCGCTGATGCCGTCGGCGAACGGCCGGGGCGCGAACGCCAGGTCACGCCGCGCGGCATCGACCGGGAATGCCTTGTCCTCGGTCAGCCGCTGCCACTGCTCAGCGCGAATCCTCGGCCGCCTGCTGACGCGCTCGTAACCACAGGTCAACGCGATCACCGGAGTCAGCGGTACCGACAGGAGCCGGACCGGGCAATCGACGGCCGCGGCGGACGCGCGCAGCAGCTCGGCGAACGTCAGCGGCTCGGGGCCCGCGATGTCATAGCAGGATCCCGCGGCGTGAGCGCGCTCCACCGCGGTGAGCACCGCGCCGGCCACGTCAGCGACGTGAACGGGCTGCTGCAGGCTGCGGCCGCCGCCAGGGACGGGCAACACGACAGGAAGCCCGACGCCGGGCAGACCGCGCCGCGCCCGCGAGAGCAGCGCGAGCAGCCTGCACATGTTCCTGTCCCCGGGAGCGCCGTAGATCATGGTCGGCCGCAGGATCGTCCACGCCAGCCCGGATGAGCGGACCGTGGCCTCGGCGGCCAGCCGGACCGCCTTGGACCGGGCGGGCAACCCCGTGGTGACGGCCGTGGTGGAGACGAGCACGGCACGGCCGAGCCCTGCGCCGACCGCGGCAGCGACGATCGCCGGGGCGTGCCCGAAGCCGAGCGACGCCAGGTTGACCAGCGCATCGCACCGCGCGCTCGCAAACACCCCGGTGAGCGCGGCGTCGTCGTCCAGGTCACCCTCGAGCGGAACCGCACCGCGCGCGGCCACCCGCCGGGCCGCGCTGGGCGAGCGCGCCAGCGCGACACAGTCATGCCCACGGCGGGCGGCCTCGGCGAGCACGAACCCGCCAAGGAACCCGCTCCCGCCGGTGACCAGGAGCCTCATGGCGCGCACGCCAGTGCCAGGTCGAGGATCTCCCGGTACTGCCTGGCGAGGGCCGCCCGGTCACAGCACCGTTCGGCGAAGGCGCGGCCGGCCTTCCCCATCACCGCGCGCAGCTCACGATCGGCGGTGAGCGCGCCGATCACGGCGGCAAGTGCCGCGCTGTCCTCTGGCCGCACCACGACGCCGCCGGCCTCGGCGATGATCTGCGCCGCCTCCCCGGTCACCGACCCGACGACCGGCTTGCCCGCGGCCAGGCACTCGAACAGCTTCGAGGGGATGAACGTCGCGAACAGCGGCACGTCCCGCAACGGCACCAGGCAGATGTCCGCGGCCGCCAGCAGCCCCGGCATCTCCGCGTGCGGCACGCCGGGCAGCAGCACCGTGTTCCGCAGGCCGAGCTCGGCGACCCGGCGCTCAAGGCGCCGCTTGTCCGCGCCGTCCCCGACGAAGGCGAACCTGACGCAGGCGCCGCCTGGCCGGGCAGCGACCAGGGCCGCCGCGTCGGCGATCGCCGGAAGGGCCTGCGAGATCCCGTGCGTCCCCGCGTAGAGGACGAGGCAGTCGCCGGCCGCTGCGCCGAGCCTTGCGCGCCAGTCACGCCCGGCACCGGCCGCGACGGCGAATCGCGCGGCGTCTACCCCGTTGCGGATCGTGTGCACCTTGGCCGGGGGTACCCCGCGCCTGATCAGGTCGGCCCGGAACCCCTCACTGACCACGACCACCTGGTCCGCGACGGCGTACGCGGCGAGTTCCAGGCGCGTCAGCAGGGCGATGACCCGGCGGTTGGTCAGCACGCCGAGCTCCACGAAGATCGCCGGCCACAGGTCGCGGACCTCCACGACGAAACGGGCCCGCTTCATCTTCGCCAGCAACCAGCCCGACAAGATAGAGAAGAACGTCGGGGAGGAGACGAGCACCACGTCGGCCCGCCCGGCCGCCAGGCCGCCGAGGAGCACGCTGCTCACCATGAAGCTCAGGTGGCCGAGGGTCTTGCGGACCACGCCCTCGTTCGGTGTCGCGTACAACCAGGTGCGGATCACCCGGTAGCCGTCGGCCCGCTCCCGGCGGAACACGGCCCGCCGGTAGGCCGGCGGCAGCACCCCCGTGGGATGGTTGGGCATCCCCGTCAGCACCGAGACCGCGTCACCGCCGGCGGCCCAGGCCGCGGCCAGCGCGGACAACCGGGCCTGCGGCGCGCCCGTCTCCGGCGGGAAGTAGTGCGTTACGATCAGAACGCGCACCTCAGACCACTCCCATCCGCTGGAACAGCCCGGGCGAGCAGAGGTACGCCACAAGCACCGCGACCCCCGCGAGATCCGCTCCGGCCCGGGCCGCCATCCCCCCGTGCAGGCCGGCCACGCCAAGCAGGCAGAGCAGGACGGTGAGCGCGGAGGTCAGCACCGTTACCTCCTGGTGCGACCATCCCGCGTCGCACCAGCGCTGGTAGACGTGCGTGCGGTGCGACTGCAGCCACCGCTCGCCGCCCCTGATCCTGCGCTGCAGCGTCCACGCGACATCCGCGAGGTAGAGCGCCACCGGCCCGGCGACGGCGTCGACGGGCACGCCGAGCAGCACCAGGCGGACGGCGAGCACCGCCAGTGCCGCGCCGATCGAGTAGCTGCCCACGTCGCCGAGGAAGACCTGGGCCTGGCCGGCGTTCCATGGCAGGAAGGCGCCTGCGCCTGCCGCGAGCGCCAGGCCCGCGGCTACGCCGAATCCGTCCCGCCGCCAGGCCGCGAGGCACGCGTAGGCAACCCCGCCGATCAGGGCATGGGCCCCGGAGATTCCGTTCACGCCGTCCATGAAGTTGAAGGCGTTGACGAAGCAGGCGAGCCAGGCGGCCGCCACGCCCGCCGCCACGGCGAGCGTGGCCGCGGGCCGCGGCAGCGACGAGACAAGCACCGCTGCGACCGCCGCCGCTCCCGCCGCCTGGGCCGCGATCCGCGACGTGACCGACAGGCCGCGCAGGTCGTCGAGGAGGCCGAGGAGGCCGAAGAAGCCGATGGCGGCCGCCAGCGCGGGCCGGGCCGGCCCGCCGCCCGGCGCGATCAGCACGGCGGCGATCAGGCCGACGGCGATCGGCGCCCCGCCGCCGCGCGGCGTAGGTACCGAGTGCGATGACCGCGCCCCAGGCACGTCAATCACCGCGAGCCGGTTTAGCAGCGCTATGGTCAGCGGCTCGGCCGCGAGCACCGTAGCGCCGCACGCCGCGACCGCCCACGCGATCCTGTCCCCGGCCACGTCCGGCGCCTCAGGGCTCGCGCCGTCCCGGCTGCCCGGATGGCAGCGGGGCCCCGTTCTGCTTGCCACGCCCGTTCCAGGCCGGCCCGTCGTCCGTTGCGGCGTTGCCAGGCACATCGTACTGCCGGTATCCGCCGTAGTAGCCGTACCCCGGCTGAGCGCCTGCCTTGTTCAGCACGCAGCCCACCACCGGCGCGCCCGCCTGGGCCAGCTTCTCCGTGGTGCGCCGCAGCTCCCCGCGCCTGGTCTGGCCGGACGCCACGACCAGCAGCACGCCGTCGGCGTAGCTCGACAAGATCATGGCGTCGGCCACCGGCAGGACCGGCGGGCTGTCGATGAGCACCAGGTCGAACCGCTGCGACAGCTCGGCGAGCACGGCGCGCATCCGCTGGCTGGCCAGCAGCTCAGTCGGGTTCTCGATGACCGTGCGCGCGCCGAGTGCCCACAGGCCGTCCACGCCAGATACCGGCGCCACGGCCCGCTCGACCGGCCGCTCGCCGGATAGCACGGAAGAGAGCTCGGCGTACCCGCCCGGCGCGAGGGACTGGCTGAACCCAGGACGGCGCAGGTCAGCTGAAACGACCACGACACGGGCGCCGACCTGGGCGAACACCGCGCCAAGGTTGACCACCACGGTGGTCTTGCCGTCGCTGGCGCCGGGGCTGGTGACCAGAATGGTGCGCAGCGCGCGGTCGTGCCCGGCGAACTGCAGGGAGGTGCGCAGGGAACGGTACGCCTCGGCCGTCGCAGACGTGGGGGCGGTCACCGGGACGAGCACCGGGCTCGTCGTCTTTCGCAGCAGCGGGACCATCGGCACCGTCGCGAGCACCGGCGCGCGGCTGATGACCTCAACCGCGTCGCCGCTGGCCAGGGTGTCGTCAAGGCTGTCGCGGATGAACGCCGCGGCGATGCCGACGATGAGCCCGGCCACCAGCCCGAGGAGCGCCTCCTGCGCGGGCCTCGGAGAACTTGGCGAGGCCGGCGCTACGGCGGGCGTGACAAGCTCAAGCCCGGTCGCCGCGGTGGACCCGGCCACCTGGAGCTGGGCGAGCTGCCCCTTGAGCACCGCCTGCTGGGTGGAGAGCGCGGATACCTGGGGCGAGTTGCCGGCCGGCAGGCGGGCGAGCTCCTTGCCGATCGCGCTGATCTGACCGTTCAGCTGGTTCTCTGCCGTGGCCAGGTTGCTGAGGGTAGTCGCGGTGGACCAGCCGACGAAGGCGCTGGCGTACACGTTGGCGGTCTTCGCGGCGAGCGCCGGGTCCGCGCTGACCGCGGTCAGCGCGATCACGTTGGTCTGGCCTAGCTGGGCGGCCGAGACGCCGGGGGCGCTGCCGCCGAGCTCCTTGCGGACCATGCTCTGCACCTGGGCACTGTTGACAAGCTGCAGTTCGGTCTGCACCTCGGCGGAAGTAATGCTGCCCTGGCCGCCGGCCGGCAGGCCGATGCTCCCCGTCGACTGCACGAGAAGCTGTGCGGTGGCCGAGTACAGCTTGGTGGCGGTCAGCGACAAGGTGAGGCCAATGGCCAGGCCAAGCAGCGAGCAGGCGGCCACCCACCAGCGTCCACGGCGCAGCACGTGCAGGTAACCGCGAATGGACGGCTCCGCCCCTGGCTCCGGCATGGGGTTCCTCCACGTTCCTCCGAGGGCGGCGACCACGCCAGCCGAGAGCTAACGGTACACGAGAAACTACTCAGCGTGATTGAATGCGCGAGATGACGGCGATTCTTTTGCTCTGCAGTGCGAACGTGTGCCGTTCTGTCATGGCCCAGGCCCTGCTGTCGGCTCGGCTTGCCGGGCGGCCGGCACCCGTTTCCGTGACCTCGGCCGGGCTGCTTCCGGGCGGCCAGCAGCCACCGGCCGAGGCGGTCGCGGTCATGGCCGCCCGGGGCATCGATATCGCCGGCCATGTCAGCCGCCGGGTCACCGTCGCGGACCTCGCGGCCGCGGACCTGGTCCTCGGCATGGCCAGGGAGCACGCCAGGCACGCCTGCGTGCTGCGGCCAGAGTGCTGGCCCCGCGCCTTCACGCTCAGTGAGCTGTTGCGCCGGGGACGACTGGCCGGCGCACGCGCGCCCGGAGAGCCGCTCGGCGACTGGCTGGCCCGGGCGGGCCGCGACCGCAGCCGCCACGACCTGCTCGGCAGCGGCCCAGACGACGTGCCCGACCCCTACGGCGGCCCGCTCGCGGGCTACCAGGCCACCGCCAGCCTGCTCGACCGGCTCACCAGCGAGCTCGTTGCCCAGTGCCTGGCTTAGTGCTCGTCCACCGCCTGGCCGAGCCGCGCCGGGGACGGGACGGCGACCTCCGCCATCGCGCATTCCGCGAGTCGCCGCCGCAGCGTGGCATCGTCACAGCCGGCCAGCAGCCCCGCCAGGTCACCAGGATCGAGCGGCTTGGCAAGGACGTGCCTGACCAGCGGATGGCGCGGCCGGTGGTCGACCTCGTCGCGGCCGAGCAGCTGCTCGGAGAGCTTCTCGCCGGGCCGCAGCCCGGTGTAGACGATGTCAACCGGGTTGCTCGACCGCGCGGCGAGCCTGCGTGCGATGTCGGCGATCCGTACCGGCTCGCCCATGTCAAGGATGAGCACTTCGCCGCTGCCGCCCACCACCACGGCCTGCAGCACCAGCTGCACCGCCTCGTCGGCGGTCATGAAGTAGCGGCTCACCTCGGGATCCGTGACGGTCAGCGGCCCGCCTACCCTCACCTGAGCGGATAGCGCGCCAAGTACCGACCCGCGGCTGCCGAGGACGTTGCCGAACCGGACACTCAGGTATGTTCCGTCCGCCTGTCCGGCCATGTGCGCGGTGAGCCGCTCCGCGATCTTCTTGGAGTAACCGAGTACGCTCACCGGATCGGCGGCCTTGTCGGTTGAGATATTCACGAACGATTCGGCACCGCATGCGGCAGCGGCCTCGAGCACCGTCTGGGTGCCGAAGATGTTGCTCTGCACCGCCTCGGCCGGGTAGCGCTCGAGGAGCGGCAGGTGCTTGAGGGCCGCGGCGTGGAAGACGATCTGCGGCCGGAACCGTTCGAAGACCTCGCGGACGCGGGCCGCGTCCCTGATGTCCGCGAGCACGGTCTCGTCGGAGTCGAGCAGGGCCCGGCCGTGCAGCGCGAGCTGAACCTCGTGCAGCGCCGACTCGTCCCGGTCCAGCATGATCAGTTCAGCGGGAGCGAACTGATGCAGCTGACGGCAGAGCTCCGCGCCGATCGAGCCGCCCGCGCCGGTGACCAGGATGCGGCGGCCGGCGAAACGCCCCGCCACGGCCTCGACGCCAGTGCTGACGGGCCGCCGGCCCAGTAGCTCGCTGATCCTTGGATCCCTGACGTTTTCAATCCTGGCATGGTCGGCGGGCGCCCGGCGCCGCCAGGGACCGTGCCGACGCACGGCCGTGACCGCATGGCTGGCGATCACGACGGCCGGCAGCGCGACCAGCGTCCCGTCGGCGAGCGCGCGCAGCGAGTGAGGCTGCCCGCTGACGAGCACGCCGACGAGCCATCCCGCGTAGCACAGCCCGGCCGGCCACGCGATCGCGTCACCACCCGGCATGGTGCCTACCCGGACGAGCCACCGCGCGCTGGCGGCGAGCCACTGGCTAACCGACGTTACTGACGGCCCGGAACTGGGCCTGTCGGCGCTTGCCACCTCGGCGTCCACGTCATCCCCTGTCCCACGGGTACCGCTCGTCTCGTGGCATCGCGCGACAAGGCATGGCCGCGTCGGCCGACGGTACTCACGATGGTGAATATTACAGTTAGTAGTTAACGAGATACGAGAGGTGATGAGATTCATGTTGCAGCTCGGCAGCAAACCCACGCGTCGCCCCGGACGGCAAGGACGACCACAGGCCGGCCTGCGCCTGGCACTGTTGTCGCTCGCCACTGCGATCCTGCTGCTGGGAGCGGTGATCGCGGGGATCTTCTGCTCCGAGAGTTTCGGCCACGGCCCCACCCACGGCAGCTCAGCCGCGCCGAGACCGATGGGGCTCCGCCTAGAAACCCGACGCTCCTCCTGGGGGACACCATGAACCTGGACAATCGTGCCCGCACGGGCGCACGGCAGCGAGCCCGGCTGACGGCGGCCGGCCTGGCGGCGGGAACGGCGGCGGGATCTACAACCACGGGGCGTTGGCACTGACCCGCACCCAGGTGAGGTCTAACACACCGGACAATTGCGCGCCGACGGGCACGATCGCCGGCTGCAGCGGCTGAACCCGGTCGGCCCGTTCCACGGCAGTGGAGCCTGCTGCGGTCGTCAGGTCTTCCCAAAGATACGGAAGCAAGCCCCACCGGCTTTCTTTGCGTCGTACATGGCAAGGTCGGCGTGGGCCAGCAGGCTTGGCAGGTCGCCCGGGCCGCCGGACTCGGCGATGCCGGCGCTTATCGTGAACGCGGTCGGCGTTCCGTCCCCGCTGGTCAAGCGGGTCAGCGGTCCGGTCAGCCGGGCCGCGATCTGGGCCGCCCGCTGGCTGGTCGCCTGCGGGATCACGATGACGAACTCATCGCCGCCGTACCGGCCGACGATATCGTCCGGCCGCACCAGTTCCCGGCAGGATCGCGCCACGTCAGCCAGGACGCGGTCGCCCGCGGCATGGCCGTGCACGTCGTTGATCTGCTTGAAGTGATCCACGTCGATCAACAGCACAGCGAGCGGCTGGCCGAGCCGCTGCGCACGGGCGAAGACGGTTTCCGCTACCTCCATGAGGTGGCGCCGGTTGTACAGGCCAGTCATCCCGTCGATCGAAGCGAGTTCGGCGTACCTGGCCGTGAGCCGGCTGTTGTCCCGCAGCGCGGCGAACTGGCGCACGCTAACCAGCACGGTCAGCACGGCCGCGCCCAGCAGGATGCCGCCTACCGGGTTGATGGCCACGCTGCTCAGGCCGACGACGGTGAGCAGGATGCAGCTGCCCGCGACGGCCAGGTAGGGCAGAACGCTGGGCCCCGAGGCCAGGAGCCGCGGCGGTACGGCGACATCGTCCGCAGGCGCGGCGCGCAGCTGGCACGCGGCCGCGACGAACAGGATCGCCAGCGCCACCATCCACAGCGTGTCGACGGGGTCGCCACCGACGTAGGTGGAGTGGGTGCTGACGTAGTCGTATGTGGCATCGGCGGCAATGAACACGAGCATGCCCGTCGCGAAGATCCGCAACGAGGTGACGCTCGACCGGGGGGCCCCTCGCCAAAGCAGTGACAGCACCCCGAACAAGAGCAGCAGGTCGCCCACCGGATAAGCGAAAAGCACCAGGTTCGACAGGTCGAAGAAGCCATGGGCGGACGCCACGGCCGGCCCGAGGGAGATGTACCAGATGACCGTCGCGCCGCCGACGAAGACCGTCCCCGCGTCCAGCAGCAACCGGACTAGCTCGGCCGCCGTGCGTTTGGGGGAGGGGAAGGCGAGCAGGCCGGCGAATGCGATCGGGTAGAAGGCCAGGTAAGCCGCGTCGGCCCAGCTCGGATCGGGCTTTTGATGCAGCACCACCTCATAGAGGAGCTGCAAGCCGTCGCCCAGCAGGTAGGCCCAGAGCGCGACGGATAGCAGGCGCCAGGCCCGGCAGGTGGCTCGCCCCAGGTCCTGGCGCCGTGACACCCGCCAGGCCCACAGGGCCGCGCCGCCGTTCACCGGGAAAAAGGCCAGGTCCCCGATCAGGGCCTGATGGTCATGACCGCCCCAGCGGAACACCTGCCACAGCCCGTAAACGATAAGCATCGCCAGCACGGCCGCCAGCAGAGGACCCCCAGGCAGGTCCGCGAGGCGGTGACCCGCCCGGGCGAGCCGCCGGCGGGCGCCGTTCACCAGCCGACCGCCGGACTCCGGTACCGTCGTCCCGATGCCTGGCTGCGCGCCGTGCCGTCCTGACCTTTGCCTTGGTCGCGGCACATGCTCCCGCTCACACAGCCAGTCCGCGAACCGGCCGGGCGGCATCGGCTTCCCAAGCAGGAAGCCCTGGCCGATCTCGCACCCCAGCGCCTGAAGCTCGGACCTGACGGCCTCGGACTCGACTCCCTCGGCGATGACCCTGACGCCGAGTTGATGGGCCATATCGACGGTGGTGCTGACAATGGTCCGGAACGCCGGGTTGCTGGCTATCGGCCTGACCAGAGAAATATCGAGCTTGAGCTCATCGACCGGCCAGTCGCCCAGGCTTTCCAGCGAGGCAAAGCCCGTGCCGAAGTCGTCCAGGGCGACGCGGACGCCGAGCTCGGCGAGCTGAGCGAAGAAGGCCGAGCTTACCGCTGTGGTCCCGGTCTGCTCGCTCACCTCCAGGACGAGCATGTGACCAGGTACACCTTCGCGGCGCAGGCACTCAGCGATGACGGCCGGGAATCCGGGATCGGTCACGCATTCAGGTCCGGCATTGACCGAGACCGGGATGCCCCGTCCCCTGGCTGCCCAGGTCCGGTGCTGCCCGAGCGACAGCCTCAGCATCAGCTTGGTTAGTTCGCTCATCAGGCCTAGGTTGCTGGCGAGGGGAATGAACAGAACGGGTGACAGCGTGCCCAGTTCGGGATGCTCCCATCTGGCGAGTGCTTCGGCACCTGCCACCCGGCCGGATGACAGCTCCACCTGGGGCTGGAAGTAGGCCGTCAACTGCCCGCTCTCCAGGGCGTGCGGAAGCTCCGCCCGCAGCCCGGCCACGACGACTTCGCCCTCGATCGCCATCGCTGCTCGCTCTCTCTCGATGACTACTTGGACGCCACATGCGATCACTAATTGTAATGTGATCAATACAAAATGTTACCCGAAGTGCCCTCGCGCCGCCCGGCCACCGAGATCGGCACGGTGGACGCGCTGTTGATCTCGCGGCTCCGGCGGCATATCCCATAGCCGCTTCGGAAAACGGAACGTTGCACCCTGGTGGGATAGTGGGAGCCATGACGGAAGTGACGCGTGGTCCCGTTCTCTCGGTGCGCGACTTCGCTACCTGGGCGCCCCTGCTGCGGCTGATCTGGGACGAGAACCAGGCGGAGCTCACTCGTCTCGGCAGCTCCCTGTCGGGTTCGATCAGCCCTTACATGTTGAGGTTCGAGGGGCGGACGGCCCTCACGTTAAGGGGCCACTTCGGGCGGCGACAGGCTCCCGACGACACGGTGCGGGCGGCGCTCGCGGCCGATGACATGGACAGCATCTCGTTCGAGGCGCGGTTCTCCCCGGATGGGCATGTGACGGTGCTGTTGTTCACCGGGATGGATGCGTCCGGGTACCCGGGTGGGGCCACCCCTTATGAGACAGGCGTCCTGCGGGTTCCCGGCGCCGTTCCCGAGCCGTTCCGCCGCCTCCCCAGCCCTAGTCCGGCTGCCGTCCCGCACCCGTCGGCAGACCCGGTGGTCGTGGGGCGGCTGGTCCGTGAGCGGTACCCGGACGCGGTCGGCGCGACGGACGAGGAGATCGCGGTGGCAGAGGCGCGGATCGGAATGCCGCTGCCGGCGGAGCTCAGGGCGCTGTACCGGGTGATCGGCCGCCCGGTGGCCGTGGAGTACAACTACGACGACGACGAGGACGACGAGGACGACGGCGGTTACGGCTCTTGGGGTGACGCGATCGGCATGGTCGCCAAAGAGGCCCTCTGCTCGATTGACGGGGTCCGGGTCCTGGGCGGTTCGACCCGCCCCTTCCCCGGGTGGCCGGCGGGCGCCATGGAGGCGGCCGTCACGCCGGTCGGCTCGGCGGTCCAGCAGCTTGCCGGGTCGCCAGGGTGGATTCAGTTCGCCGACGACCACGGAAGCTGCCGCTACGCGATCGACCTTTCCCCCGCGGACGGCGGGCACGTCGGCCAGGTGATCTCCGTGTGGTACGAGGAGTCGATCGGCGCTCATCTGGAAGCTGGTTCCCTGGCCGCCTTCCTCCAGCAGGAGCGCTCCGCGGACCGGGAGTACTACCGGGTAGGGGAGCCTGTGATCGCCCGTGCCTTCCAGGGCGGTCAGGCGGATGTTGACGCGGTCGCCCGTCCAGGTCTGGAGGTTCTCCACATCGGCTCGGCGGGTGCCTGGGAGGGGCCGGTCAGCCTCGCCGCGTTCGCCAGCCTGCCCCGGCTGCGTACCCTGAGCGTGGCGGACGGCGTGCTCGCCGATCCGCTGGAGATCGGTGGCCTCCGGCATCTGGAGAGCCTGGAAGCCGGCCCCGGCAGCTGGCGGGTCCTTCTCGACGCGGGCGCAGTTCCCCCAGACTTGATGTACGCGGGCTTTACCTGGAGCAGTCCGGCTAACCGCCCGGAACTGGAACTCCTCACCTCCCTCTCGAACGAGATAGCCGCCCTCTGGAACCGCCCACAGATCACCACCACCGTCCTCGAAGGCGACCTCTCGTAATCCGTCGGCTTGAATGGAGTCACCGTCGGCAAATCCACAAATATAGAAATGCCACATTTTATGCCAAAATGTTATTTATTCTGACATGATCATAGGCGATCCGTCTCTATATAGTTGGCGCACTGCGCCGGGCGGCCACGGGCTCGGCGGCGATTGAGGGGCGGCTGGCGAGCCACGATGACCGAGATGACCTTCTACCCGCCGGTGGAGTCCGCGGGGCAGCAGGACGGCAGCGGTACCCCCGGGCCGGTCCAGGTCGCGGTCGCGGGGCCGGCCGCCCAGCGCAGGGCCACCGTGGCAATTCGCCTCATCCTGGCGATCCCGCACCTGCTCGCCTTGTCCTTCCTCGGGATCGCCGCGGCCGTCGTGGCGGTCACCGGCTGGCTCGGCGCGCTGGTCACCGGGCGGCTGCCGCGCTTCGCGGCAAGCTACCTCTCGGGCTACCTGCGCTGGTACGCCAGGGCGGGGGCCTACCTGCTCCTGCTGACCGATGAGTACCCGCCGCTCGCCCCCGGGGACGCCGCCTACCCGGTGCGGCTGGCGGCCGCCCCAGGCAAGCTCAACCGCCTCACCGTGCTGTTCCGCATCATCCTCGCGATCCCCGCCGCGATCGTGCTGCTTTTCCTCACCTACGGCCTCATGACCATCGTGATCTTCACCGGGTGGCTGGCCGCGCTCATCTCCGGCAGGCTGCCGGCACCGCTGCACCAGGCATTCGCGGCCGCGCTCCGGTACACCATCCGCTACTACGGTTACCTGTACCTGCTGACCGGCGCCTACCCGGCCGGGCTCTTCGGCGACAAGCCGGCTGCACCGCCGGAGGCCGGCCTTGCCGGGCAAGACGCGAGCTGGCGGCTCGCCCTCTCCCCCGGCGCGAAACGGATAGTGGGGCTGATGCTGGTGCTCGGGCTGCTGACCGTGGCCGGCGAGGCCGCGTGGGCCGGCGCCACGATACACGCGGCCAGGGTACGGGCCAGGGAGATCAGCCAGCTCGACGCCGCCGTCGCGCGGTTCAACCCCGTCGTGGCCCGGCACAACGCCGCCGTCGCCAGGGAACAGCAGGCCGCTAGCGAGGTGAGCAGCACCATCACCGTCCTGACCAACGCGCATGGCACGGTTCTTGACGTATTGACTAGCCCGAGCACGGATTCCAGCAACTGCTCCACGGAAAGCTGCTTCAACGTGACCTCCCGGCCCGGCGCGGTCGCCTTCGCCGCGTTCGGGCGCACCCTGCGCGCCACTCCCGTCCCGCCGGGTTCGGCAGCGATCACGAAGCGGCTCATCGCGGATACCGCGGGCGAGGAGCGGGGCTGGGCGGAGATGGCGACGGCTACCTCGTTCACCAGCGTCGAAGACAGCGCCGCGGCCGCGCAGAAGATTCCGTGGGACAGTGATTACGCAGCGCTCATGACATCCCTGGGCAATGAGTACGCGGCGCTGGGCAACCAGGCCGGGCAGCTGAACACCGCGGCCACGGCCCTGACCAACGAGGGCGCAGCACTGGACCGGCGGGCCGCGGCGCTGAACGTGACGATCAGCGTGCGAACCGCTAACCCGGGATCGTAAGGCACGGCGACGCCACAGCCCGGCCGGGAACGACCGCCAGGAGGTGACCTGGAGGACGAAGGCGCCGATGACGAAGGCGCCGATGACGATGGCGCCGTCGGCGATCGCGGGCTGCGCCAAGACCGGCACCGGGTCCCGGGTCCGGCTTCGAACTGGCTAGCAGCTGTGGTCGTGGTCACGATGCCTGGTAGACGGCGACGTTCCGTACGCTCATCGCGGCGCCCGGGGTCGTCGCCGCGGCGGGCGCGCTGCACCGGCAGACGGTGTCCGGGTAGGTTCCGCCGATGGCCAGGTCGAGGATGACGGCGAAGCCCTGGCTGAATGCGGTCTGCCAGGCCGCCGCGCCGACGCGGGACTCGCTGACGCTGTAGAACTGGTGCCCGTCGAGGTACCAGCGGACCTGCTGGTCCGCGAGGTGGCGGCGGTCGATGACCACCACGTAGGCGTGATATCCCTGCTGGCAGCCGGGACAGGGCTGAAGCCCGCTGCTCAGGCCGTTCTGCTCGTGGCACGGGCCGAACGTGCCGTCGGGATTGGGAGTGGTCATGTTCCCGCAGTGCAGCGCGCCGGAGTGCTCGTCAAGCCCGTTGACGTCCTCCAGGATGTCGATCTCGCCGTGGGCCGGCCACGGGCCCGACCCGAGCAGCCAGAAGGCGGGCCAGTAGCCGGTGCCGGCGGCCGGGTCCGGCTGCCGGATGGAAGCGGTGACCATCAGCTCGCCGCCCGCGGGCGCGGCGAACGTGCGGCGGGTCCGGATGCGGCCCGAGGTCCACGCGTTGCCCTGGCGGACGGCGGTGATATCAAGCGCGCCGCCGCCGTCGAGCTGGACGTTGGCCCGGGAGCTGGTCGCCGTGTCGATCTCGCCGTTTCCGAAGACGCCGGAGCCTGTCTGATAGGTCCAGGATTGCGGGCTGGCCCCGGCCCCGGCGCGACCGGCGAAGGAATCCGACCAGACGAGCGCCCAGTGCGCCCCGCGGCCCGCGTGGGCCAGGGCCGTCCCGGCCCTGACGCCGACCAGCGTCAGGGCCACAGCCAGCACGATCAGCAGCGCCCGCCGTCGCGCCCGAGTGAGGCCGGGCCCGCCCCCACTCGCAGGAGGCCGTTCGGCGATCCCGGGCAACGGCAGCTACCGCGACGTGGTGAGGAGCTCCGCGGTCCCCGACAGCGCACCGGAAGCGGTGTCTTCGGTAAAGGAACCGACGGTAAGCGACGAGAAGGTGTACTTCACCGGGGTGGCGCCCTTCCCCGCGCCGGCGGAGAGGGTGAGCAGCGGGATGCCGCCGGCGGCGCCCTGAGACCGGAACATCTGGTTCAGCAGCGGGAGCGACGACGTGGTGAAGCTGATGCGCAGCGGATCGCCCGGGGCCTTCTGGGATATCCGGAAGGCGGTCAGCTCGGCCGGCGATGTTCCCGGCGTGGCGGCGTACGCCTTGGCCGCCGACGTGCCGGATGCGCCCGCGAACGGGCCGACACGCTCCAGCGCGCCCGGTGTGCTGACGACGCCAGTCGCGGTGCCGAGGGTGAGCGTGACGGTGCCCCCGGCGCTGCCGTACAGCTGCTCCTTGAACGAGGTGATGGAGGCAGAGCCGAAGGTGTCGACGGACTCGGTGGTCAGCTTGCCGTTAAGGCCCGGTGCCCGGAAGGCCACGCTGACGTCCTTCACCTGACCACCGCTGGCGGCCGCGTGGAGGATGTCGCTGAGCAGGACGAGCGAGGACGTGCCGAAGGTGAGCTTGAGGCCGCCCGTTCGCCCCGTCGACAGGTGCACCGTGGTGAGGAGGTAATAGGTGCCCTGGGCCCCGTGGGCCGCCGAGCCGAGCTTCAGGTACACCTCGGTGCCCGCCGAGCTGGCCAGTGTCCGCGCGGAGACGTCGGCGGTCGTGGCCGACAGCAGCGGCGCCGGAAGCAGGAGGGCGCCCGCCACTCCTCCCGCGCCGAGGGCGGCCAGGGTAGCCCCGAAGGCGGGCCTGGGCAGCCAGGCCAGCGCCCGCGGCCGGCGCTGCTCGCGCAGCCGGCGCTCTTCCCACCGGCGCCGGTACTCGACATCCGGAGTCCCTTGCGCGAACAGGTTCCACACGGACGCGACCGGGCCGCAGGTGTACACCGTGGCCTGGACGAAGACGAGGAAGATGAGGATCCAGGGAGGGTGCCGCACGGTGGCGAGGAGCCCGACGCACGCGTACAGGGCAAGGGCCATTGCCCCTTCTACCTTGGTCAGCCGGAGCGCCGCGCTGATGCGTCGGCGGCCGCCGACCTTCGAGGTGCGCAGGAAGACCGCGTCGCGCCGGAGGCCCCCCTCAATGCAGCCAAGGGCGATGACCCAGCTGACCGAGAGGCTGATGAGCAGAGACATCAACGCCCGTCGGACCGACATCGTCGTCCACAGTCGCAGCGCGAACATGTTGGCCAGCGTGGCGACGACAATGAGCGCCAGCGGGAAGATGGACCGGCTGCCGTCCATGGGGGAAACGGTGAAGTTGGACTGGGTGACCAGCAGACCGGTGATCACCAGCAGCAGCGCGCTGAAGGCGAACATCAGCAGGTCGCGGAACCAGCCCAGCGACGCCATGAGGAAATCACGGCGCTGCGCGTTGCTCAGCTTGTTCTCCGCAGAGCGGTCCCACGGCATGAGGCTCTTCCAGTGCAGCCGCAGGATCTGCATCGCCCCGAAGCACCAGCGGTGCCGCTGGGTCAGCATCCCGCGGAAGCTGGGGGGCACGACACCCCGGCCGAAGCAGCGGGGGATGTACAGGCCGTCCCAGCCGTTCCTGGTCACCCGGAGCGAGGCCTCGGTGTCCTCGCAGATGCACCACTCGTTCCAGCCGCCCGCCGCGACCAGCGCGCTGCGCCGGAACAGGCCCATCGTGCCCACGAAGGGGACCGTGTTGCGCTCGTTGCGCGAGGACATGACCGACAGGTAGAAGCCCTGGAACGAGTCCACGCAGGCCTGGTAGTAGTGGCTGCCCTGGAAGTCGCGGTTGCCTTCGAAGGTCTGCACGAAGCCGATCGACGGGTCGGAGAAGTACGGCGCGACCTCGCGCAGGTAGTACGGCTGGACGATGTCGTCCGCGTCCACCAGGCCGATAATCTCGGCCCGCGGGTCGGTGTACTGGCGCAGCACGAGGTTGCAGGCGCCCGCCTTGTACCCGGGCCAGGGGGCGACGTGGATGAACTTGACCCGCTCGCGGCCCTCGCAGTACGCCGCCACCGGCTCCCACACGGCCGGATCGGAAGTGTTGTTGTCGATGATGACCACCTCGTAGTTCGGGTAGTCAATCCGCTCCAGCGCCTTGATCGTTTCGATAAGCAGCTCGGGCGGTTCGTTGTAGGCCGGGACGTGCAGTGACACGAAGGGCTGGTAGCGGGGGTCGGCCTTGGGCAGCGGCCGTCCCCGGCGTGCACGGCACAGCACGTCACTGGCGTAGTTGATGTTCGACATCCACACGAAGAACGCCGCCACGTCCAGCAGGATCACCGCGGAGCAGGTGAGCGACTCCAGGATCGAGTGCGTCGCCAGGATCGCGATGTAGGCCGCGTAGACGATGAAGGTGAAGGACGCCGCGAGGAACGAGGCGTAGAAGACCTGGCCGATGAAGTTGATATTCGACTGGATCATCATCACCACGACCGCGGTGACGACGAGCGCGCAGGCGGACGTCTCCAGGCCGGCGTACTGCAGGCCCCACACCTCGTGGGTCAGCCAGCAGGAAAGGGCCGCGACGGCTACCGCCCCCAGGCCGCCGACGAAGACCTCGGTAATCCGCGACCCCGTCCAGCGGTAGCGGGTACCTATACCGCGCACCGGGCTCAGCACCAGCACGGTCGACACGATCAACTGGACAAAAGCCAGGTAATAAAAGTCGAAAACACTGAAATGAAGCAGCAAGCTATTCTCCCCCTTGCGGGCTCGCCCCTCAGGCCAGGTGCCCTAGGACGGCAGTTTTTTCAGGTAGACGTGGTGATCGTGGGTCACGACGGCGATTGCCTGGCCGATAATCGATGCCCCGGACACCGGGCCGAAGGCCCGTGAGTCACAGGCGCTCGACCGGTTGTCACCCAAGAGGAAGTACTGGTTCGCGCCCAGCGTCGTGCTCGCGATCGCCTTCGAGCCGACCGGGCCCGAACGGGGGCTGTACCAGCCTTTTTCCTTCAGCGTCCGCCCGTCGACGAGGATCGTCTGTCCGATCGACCAGATCGTCTGACCAGGCACCGCCACGACCCTGAGCACCAGATCGCCGGCGCCCGCGGTTCCCCTGACGGTGCAGGGCAGGAAACGCGGGGAGCGGACGACGACAATCTGACCGCTGTGGACGGGACTCTCAAGGAAGCCCGCCTTCACTACCAGAATCCGGTCGCCCGACTGGATGGTCGGCGCCATCGCCGATCCCGGAACCACGAAGGGCTGGGCGACAAAAGCCTGCAGGAGCCAACCCGCCAGGGCGGCCGCGATCACGAAGGCGGCCGCCTTGGCCGCGATCGGGCCGAGGCGGCGCGGACGCCGCCGTTGACGCTCCGGCTGGACCGGCGCGGTGGGGAGGTACCCCTCCGGGTGGAGGATCAGGCCGCGCAGCCGGTAGTCGAGCTCCTGCGGCGACCGGACAACGGCCGTCCGGCGGACCGGGACGTCGCCGCTCTCGGCCGGGGAACTGCCGTTCTCGGTGGAAGTCGCGCTCATCGTTAACCTCGCCTGCTGCCTGCGGTGACCTGGAACCGGTGCACGCCTTCGACTTCCCCGCGATTCAGGTCGCCGAAGGTCACGCCGAAATGCGTGCCCGAACTGCCGTGGAGAATCCAGCTGATTCGACCGGGCACGGCGATGCAGATCCGCGAGCCCGCCGCCTCGCCTTCGAGGAGGAACGGCCCGCCGAGCTCCTGCCCCTGAGTAAGTCTCAGGGGGACGTCGGGCAGGACGCAGCGCATCCCGCCCTCGCTCAGGTCGACGAGGGCGGCGGAGACGGTGGACTGACCGCTGCGGATGTGTCCGCGGCCGTCGACCCGCACCCGGACCTGGTGTCGTCGTTCCGCTACGTCACTGGCCGGCGCCGGCGCGCTCCCGCTCGCGTGCTCGGTCCCGAGCGCGGCGACGGACGCCGGGGCGCTGATCGTCGCCTGGGACGCCCGGATACGGCGCAGGCGGCGGGCCGGCAGGTGGCGCCGGCCGGCGGGTTCGATGCCGAAGGCGCGCCGCTCTCCCGGCGTCATGTCCGACCAGTTCGCCGGCATCCGCCGGATGAATGACGGCACGTTCGCGGCCGGCTCGGTGCCCAGCTTCCTTCTCCAGCCTGCCGCTACCGAGGCCGCCTGGGTGAAGCTCACCGGCACGGCATTCGGGTCGTAGGGCAGGTCGAACAGGCCGATGTCGTCGAGCCAGTCGGGGCACCCGGCGCTGATCGCCTGGGCCACGTCCGGCCAGCGCACCCTCGCGAGCAGGTACGGGACAGCGCGGTCGGCCAAGACCAGGTAGTGGATCTCGCCATTGCCAGGTGTCACTGCCGCGGCCATGGCTGCCCAGCTTTATTGGTCATCTGATGTTCCCCCCATGGGATATTCCGGCCTAAATATCGCTTGGGAACAGTAACATCCGCCGCACCTGATTTATCCCGCTGAATTTGAGTGTTAACACGAAATTGATGTCACCTGAATCAAACCGAGCCGCCGCCGCGGGACGTGCTGGCAGGGCTGGCCGAGCGGCAACAGAAATGAAACAAATCGGCAATCGGAGCCGAGCACGATAGCGGTCCAAGAGGCTCTCACGGGTAGGACGTGAACGCATATGACCCCGATTCGGGACATCGCCAGCCGGGTCCGGCGCCGCCCGGTTTTCCGCTTGGCCACGGTCATCGCACTGGTGAGCGGCCTTGTGCTGGCGGCCGCGGGGCTGTCCGCCTGCAGTCCGGCGGCCTCCGTCAGCGGGCCGACGTCAGCGGACGAGCAGAATTTCGGACCGAATGTTTACGTTTTCCGCCAAAGTATGCCCGCCAGCAGCATTGAGGCCAAGATCAATCAGATCGCCCGCCGCCAGGCGGGCAATCAATTCGGCACCAATCGTTACGCCCTACTGTTCGAACCAGGCACCTACGGTTCAGCCGCGCACCCGCTATTCCTCCAGGTCGGCTACTACACCAGCGTGGCTGGCCTCGGGGCATCTCCGGGCGACGTTGTCATCAATGGTGCGGTTGATTCGTTCAATCAGTGTTCTCAGCCGACTGGCAGCGGCTGCACCGCGCTGAACAATTTCTGGCGCTCGCTGTCAAATCTGACGATCAACTTCCCGGCACCGCCAAGCGGTGCCTCGTGCCAGCAAACGGCCGAATTCTGGGCGGCGTCCCAGGCGTCTCCGGTCCGACGGGTCCAGTTCAACGGTTTCACCTCGCTGGAGGACTACTGCTCGAAGCCCGGCTACGCCAGCGGCGGCTTCATCGCTGACTCGAAGTTCTCCGGCCGTCCCGTGCTTAGCGGCACCCAGCAGCAGTTCCTGGTCCGGAACAGCACCCTGGACGGCTGGAGCAACGGCGTATGGAACCAGGTCTTCGCCGGCGACGTGGGCGCGCCCGCGCAGAACTTCGCCTCCGGCGGCCCGTACACGACCCTGGCGACCAGCCCGGTCACCGTGGAAGCGCCGGTGCTGCAAGTCGACTCCACCGGGACCTACAGCGTGTTCGCTCCGGCGGCGCGGCACGACGCGGCCGGACCGTCGTGGGCCGGCAGTCAGCAGCCGGGCCGCACCATCGCCCTCCGGCGGTTCTTCATCGCCACCCCGGGAGACTCGGCCTCGCAAATCAACGCGGCGCTGGCCCGGGGACAGGACCTGATCCTCACTCCCGGCGTCTACCAGCTGAGCCAGGCCATCGAAATCACCCGCCCGGACACCGTGGTGCTCGGGCTCGGCTTCCCCACCCTGATGCCGGAAAACGGCACCGCGGGAATGCAGGTGGCTAGCGTCCCGGGAGTCAGGCTGGCCGGGATGATCTTCGATGCGGGCCCGGTGAACTCCCCGGTGCTGCTGCAGGTAGGCGGCGGGCCCCGGGGCGGGCAGGGAGACCCGGCCGACCCCACCGTCCTGCAGGACGTGTACTTCCGCATCGGCGGCAGCGGGCCGGGCCGGGCGGCCACCAGCCTCGTGGTCGACAGCTCTCAGGTAATCCTGGACGACATCTGGGCCTGGCGGGCTGACCACGGCAACGGGGTCGGCTGGACCGGCAACGTCGGGAACACCGGCGTGATCGTCAACGGCGGCAACGTAACCGCTTACGGCCTGTTCGTCGAGCATTACCAAAAGAACGAGGTGATCTGGAACGGGAAAGACGGCACGGACATCTTCTTCCAGAACGAGATGCCGTACGACCCTCCGAGCCAGGCCGCCTGGATGGCCAGTCCCACGGTCACGGGCTATCCCGCCTTCCTTGTCACGCACCAGGCCGCGGGCTTCCACGGCTACGGGATGGGCAGTTACAGCTACTTCGACCAAGGCGTGCCCGTCTTCGCCACCAGCGCGTTCGAGATAGATGATCCCCCCGGCGGCGAACTGCGAGACCTGCTGACAATCTTCCTCAGCACCGCCGGAACCGGCGGGATCACCCACGTGGTCAACAGCACCGGCGGTTCCTCGACGGCCGCCAACCCCGACGCCGCGGTGAAGGTCGCCAGCTACCCATGAGGACACATCCGTTAGACTTCGCAGGCCGCCTCGATGTAGCGGAGACCGGCGAAGTCGACCGCGCCATCAAGCTGATCCTCGGCACTCTCTAAGCCAGCACACGTCCACGAGGCGGCCACGGGGGCAACTCCCCAGGTGCGGGCGGTCGTGACGTAGGATCCGGTGCATCGGAAGTAGAAACGCGCTCCGGGTGCAGAGCGGGACATCTGCCCGGAGCACGCGCGCACGCGGTATCGGACGATCCGCCACTTCTTTTGCAGAAGGAGTGTGCCATGCAGGCAGCGCAGTTCAGCCGGTTTGGCGGCCCGGAGGTCCTTGAGATCGTTGATCTCCCCGATCCCCATCCCGGTGCCGGGGAGATACGCATCAAGGTCCGTGCCGCTGGGATCAACGCCAGCGACTGGAAGAAGCGTCAGGGCCTGATGGACCAGGAACTGCCACAGACCCTGGGCTATGAGGCTGCGGGAATCGTCGACGAGATCGGCGATGATGTCTCCGGCGTCGCGGTTGGCGACCGGGTCTTCGGAGCCTCACCCTACGGAGCCGCCCAAGCGGAGCTAGCCGTGCTGTCCTACTGGGCCCCGATCCCGGACACGCTCAACTATGCGAGGTCTGCGGCAATCCCGGTGGCCGCCGAGACCGCAGCACGCTCACTCGACCAGCTCGGCGTGACAGCGGGCAGCATCGTGCTCATCAACGGGGCATCCGGCAGCGTCGGGAGTGCGGCAGTCCAGCTCGCCGTGGAGCGCGGCGCACGCGTCATCGGCACGGGCAGCCCGGGCACGCACGACGCCCTCCGCTCGCTCGGTGCCGCGCCAGTGGCATACGGCGACGAAATGCCCCGGCGAGTCCTGGCGATCGCACCGTCGGGTGTCGACTTCGCGCTGGACGTCGCTGGCAACGGTGTCCTTCCCGAACTCGTAGAGCTCGCCGGGGCGCCCGAGCACGTGATCACAGTCGCCGACTTCCCCGGGGCGAGGCAGACGGGTGTCCGCTTCAGCCGCGGCGATACCGGCCGCGCCACCTACGCGCTGGCCCAGGTTGCCCGGATGGCCGAAACTGAACGGTTCTCCATCAAGATCGGCCAGACCTTCCCCTTGGCCGAGGTAGCCCAAGCGCACCGCGTCGGTGAAGCTGGGACTGTGCGCGGCAAGCTCGCGCTACTCGTGGACTGACCCGGCCTCGCCCAACGCATCGCCGCGCCGGGCGCACCTGGCTGCTTTCCGGGCTTCCTCTTCTTCTCTGCCCGCTCTGCGACGCGCCGCTCTTCCTGGCCGGTGCCCTGCGACCCGGCAGGTCATCGGCGGTGGCGACATCGACGATCTCCCCGAGTTCCGCGAGCAGCGCCGTCAGCGCCGCGATCTGCCCCGCCTGCTCACCGCCCAGCGCATCACGCGGATCCTCCGGCGGCAGCGATTCGGTCACGCCACCAGATCATCTCCGAAACCATCCCGGCCGCCGTCGCGACACCCGGCCCGCAGCGCCATCGTGACCTGTGAACAGGTAACCCGCCGTCACCCCAAAGCACCGGTAAACAGGGGACGTGAATGCTTACCTTCCCACTCCTCGCTTCTTCCACCTTGCTAGCTTGGTGTCCTACGTTTGGAGAACACGAGCATGACGCTACGCTGGCTCGCCACAATGGGCGCGGCTGTTCTCGCGCTGGCTATCTGCATTGCTGCCGTATGGCTGTTGGCGCCATGGGACTTGGCCACTCGAGTGGCTGTTGGGACATCTGCCGGGGTTGTTGTTGGTGCAGTCATTGCAGTATGGGGCGGTGCGAACAGCGAGGCATCTGCGAACAGGAAAAATATCTCGACAAGTAGCCGGGATTCCGATCCACTAAGAGGGCCCAGCACTAAGCCCCAGTCGCTGGAGTCCCGGGAAATCTCCGGGTCCTTGGTTGTACAGTCCGGCGGTGACGTAGATTTCGGCCATGCAGTGATCACGGTCAATGCGCAGACGCCTCCAGAACCCGGAATCGTGACGGCTACCGTGACAGCGTTTCACAGAGCTCCGCCCGACGGCGGCTGGAGCATGACGAGTCCCATGAGGCACGAGGGCAGCCTGCACGGCGGCCGTCTGACGATCCGACCTGCGCACGCCTATCTTGACTTGGTGCGGTCAGGGGCGATCCTGGAACCTCTACCGTATCAAGAACGCAAATGGGTTCGCGAAGTAATAACCGCTCAGCTCGATATAAAAGTTGTCAATAACACTGCTGACACATTGACGGTTCACCAAGTTCGGCTGGATGTCGCACGGTCAGTGGATTATATTCAGAACATTCCGGTTGTCCAATTCGGGAAGGTTGAATTGGCTCCAAAGAACAAAGTTTATATCCAAAGACCCATAGATTTTGCGCCGGGCTGGCCAGATGACGTTACAGTGCGTTTTCACCTCGAACACCCTCGGCGCCCAGTTCCACTAACAATGGAACACATATGGCCCTATAATTCCGCTTCTTCCATTAATGATGACCACCCTCTAATGCTCGCACTCGCAGAGGCCGGCGCCTTCGCGCGGGAACCGGAAGCATCCAAGCAAGGGGGTGCGCATGAACTTAATGCGGGGTACGGGTGGTATGGGCCTCCAACACGTACATGGAACTACGGGCCGTTCAAGGACGGCCAAACCGCGCTAATAGCCGGCACACTTGATTATTCAGAACCTGACATCGATGGAACGCAAAAACATCGTTCCTACGATTTCCGCGCACCAATGGACCTTATGAAATGGGAGCTGCCCCCTCCTGCAATGATGATGCCTTGGTCAGAGGCCTATACAGCATCAATTTTTAAGCGAAGCGGAACCGATTATTTTATCGAAGTGCCGGTTTCACATTCTCTAGTGCCGCGCGAAGCAGACCGCCTGTTGGTCGCACTTCCGGTCGAAACGGCATCGACACATGAGTTCGATATAACGCTGCTATGCAATACCGGCAGCGTGAAATGCGGAAGCGCGCGCCTTGAGGCATTTAAACCGCGCAGTGGGCGGTAGCCTCTCGCAGCTGTGCTACCTCAAGGTAGGCGCGGATTGTCTTGGGCGATTTTCTCTTGGCCCGAGGTGGAAGTTCCAGCTGTCGAACATGGGCTGGAACGGGCCGACATCGAGGTTGCACGAGGAGCCTCGGCCGATCTTCTTAGGAGACTCCCCGGAGATGCGGCCTCCGTAGACGGAGGCTCGATAAGCGCTGTGCGCACCGAGCGGTCGGCGCACCCGGTACCGCCAAGTCACGTTTCCGCACGTCAAGGAGACTGGGAGCCGGTGAGCGGATTCGAACCGCTGACCGTCCGCTTACAAGGTCAATCGCGCTAAGCGCTGTGCGGACCTGCATAAACGGTAGTCACTGACGAGCGGAACCGCGCTAGGCGGAAGGTGCAGATTTACGCTAGCAGGGCCGGATTTGCCCTTGTCCACCAGGCACGACGGGACGGCGGAGCACCTGCCAAAGTCGGCCACTGAGTGCGGGACTCAGGGGCTGGGTTTAGGGTTCGGTCGCACGCTAGGCGAGTTCACGGGCAACGGCTGCGGCCGCCTGCCGCAGCCGTTCCCCGACCGCTGTAACGTCCGTGCTGCGGTCGAGGTAGACCACAGCGACTGCGGCGGCGGGCTGCCCGGGCACCCGCAGCGGGACGGCGACTGATGATAGCCCTTTGATGACCTCGCTGTGGCTGGTGGCATAGCCAGGGAAGCCGACGAAGTACTCCTCGTCACGCAGGCGCGCGTCGCCGAGAGAGGCCCGCTCCTGTGCCGTGAGGGCCGCCTGTATGGCAACGCCCGGTGCGCCGCGATGCAGCGGGTGGCGGGTTCCCGGTCGCTGGGCGACCGAGGCGGCAGCGTGCGTGGGCTCAACGCTGACGAGCGCGACGACATCGCCGACGTCCAGGACCGCCACGAACGCGGTCATGCTCAGTTCGTTCGCTACCGCGGTCAGCTGGGGTAGCGCCGCCGCCTGCAGGTCACGTGAGACGGCGCGGGCGAGCGCGGCTAGGCGTATGCCGGGCACCAGGTCGCCAGACGGTGTCCTGACAACGAGGCGGTGCTCCTGGAGCGTGCGGACGATCCGGTAGGTGACCGACCGATGCAGGCCCAGGCGTGCGGCAAGTTCGGCCATCCCGATCGGCTCCTCCGCCTCCGCGATGATCTCCAGCGCGCTCAGCCCGCGCGACAGGGTCTGCGACGGTCCCGCGGACGCTACCGCCGACCCGTCTTCCTGCGCTTGCACTATCTAGAGCCCTTCGTTAAAGTCAATTCAATATAAGAACATGCTGTTCTATAATAGAACAGCATTTGCTATGACGGCAAGCACCACGATGCCGCCGAGGAGCGTTCACGTTGGCCGCGACATTCGCTCAGTCCCCCGCCTTCGCGCCCGAGTCCCCGCTCTACCGCCCGCCCGCTCACTTCCTCCGAGGCTGCCTCGGTCGCTTCGCCACCGGCGTTGCGATAGTCGGCTTCACCCAGCCGGGCGGCGCCCCGCGCGGCGTCACCGTGAACTCGTTCACGTCCGTGTCCATGGACCCGCCGCTGATCCTTGTCGCCCTGCAGCGCGCCGTGCCCTCCCACGACCTGCTGCGCGGCCGGTGCTTCACCATCAACGTCCTCGGGGCCGAGCAGGGTGAACTCGCCCTCCACTTCGCCGGCAAGCCCCGGCCTTCGCTGCGGCCCGTATGGGCTGATGGCGAGCACGCCCCCCGCATCGCCGGGTCGCTCTGCTACTTCGAGTGCACGCCATGGGCCGAGTACGACGGCGGGGACCACACGCTCTTCCTCGGCGAGGTACGGCGCTTCGACTACCGCGAGGGCGACGCCCTCGGCTTCGTCAGCGGGCAGTTCACCACGATCCTGCAGGGCGCCCCGGGCCACGAGGCCCTGCTCTAGGCGACCCGAGCACCCGACACAGGAGTCCACCGCATGGGAATCCGCACCGGCCAGCAGTACCTGGACAAGCTGAACGCGATGACCCCCGAGATCTATGTCAACGGGGAGAAGATCACCTCGCGCGTCGCCGACCACCCGCTGTTCCGCAACCTCGCGCGCACCTACGCGCACCTCTTCGACATGCAGCACGCCCCAGCGCACCAGGGCCAGCTCACCTATGCCTCCCCAAGCACAGGCGACCTCGTCAACGCCTCGTTCCTGATCCCGCACAGCGAGGCCGACCTGGTCAGGCGGCGAACGGCGTTCTCCGCCTGGACCGCCTACTCGCACGGTTTCCTCGGCCGCAGCGGCGACTACATGAACTCGGCCGTCACTGCGCTCGCGTCCGCCGAGCGGTTCTTCGCCAAGGCCGATCCCGTCTACGGCGAACGAATCCGCGCCTATTACGAGTACGCCCGGGAGAGCGACTTGCTGGCCACGCATACCCTCGTCCCCCCGCAGGTCAACCGTTCCGTGCCCGCCAGCCAGCAGGCCGGCGGCCAGCTCACCGCCCGCGTCGTCGCCGAGCGCGGCGACGGCGTCGTCATCCGCGGCGCCCGGCTGCTCGCCACCGTTGCCCCTGTCGCGGACGAGCTGCTGGTCTTCCCCTCCTCGGTGCTGCGCGGTACCCCCGAGGACGCGCCGTACTCATTCGCGTTCGCCCTTCCGAACGACGCCCCCGGCCTGAAGTACTACTGCCGCGCCACGCTCCACCACGGCGGCGGCGCCTTCGACGAGCCACTGGCGTCCCGGTTCGAGGAGGCGGACGCGGTCGTCGTATTCGACGACGTGCTCGTCCCGCACGACCGCATCTTCATGCTCGGCCACCCGGAACTGTGCAACGCCTGGTACACAGAGACCGGTGCCGGGGCGCTGATGACCCACCAGGTCGTCACCCGGACCCTCGCCAAGACCGAGTTCTACCTGGGCCTTGCCAGCGAGATCGCGGACACGATCGGCATCGGCCAGTTCCAGCACATCCAGGAGGACCTCGGCGAGCTGATCAGCTACGTCGAGATCGAGAAGGCGCTGCTGCGCGCCGCCGAGGCCGACGGCGCATTCAGCGACGACGGGGTCTTCCTGCCCAAGTGGGATACCCTCAACGCCGCCCGCAACTGGTACCCGAGGAAGGTGAGCCAGCGGCTCCAGGAGATCATCCGCAAGTTCTCCGCATCGGGCCTCATGGCCCTCCCCGGCGAGGCGGACTTCGCCCGCGCGCACCGCGAGGGCAACACCGATCTCGACACCTACCTGCAGGCCGCGACCGCGACCGCCGAGCAGCGTGCCCGCCTGTTCAAGCTCGCGATGGACGCGGCCGTCTCCGGGTTCGCCGGCCGCGAGTCCCTGTACGAGTACTTCTTCTTCGGCGACCCGGTCCGCATGGCCGGCGCGCAGGTCAGCGGCTACGATCGCGAGCCCGCCCGCGCCCGGGTCCGCACCCTGCTCGCCGACGCGTGAACGCGAAGCACATCACCAACGTCCGAAAGGAGCGCCGCAATGGCGTCAGGAAACAGATCGCCTAGCATCGGGATCATCGGGTCGGGGGTCGCGGGCCTCCACCTCGGGCTCCTGCTGCGGCAGCACGATATCCCGGTCGTCATCTACGACGCGAAGACCCCCCAGCAAATGGCCGACGGCCGACTGCTCAACACCGTCGCGCACCACAACACCACGGTGCAGCGCGAGAAGGCGCTCAACGTCGACCACTGGGACCTCGCTGAATACGGGTACTTCTGCCATCACCATTACATCGGCGGCCCGCAGCCGCTGAGCTTCCCGGGCTTCTTCTCGGCCCCGTCACGGGCGATCGACTACCGCATCTACATCCCGCGGTTGCTGGCCGACTTCCAGGAACGCGGCGGGGAGTTCCGGGTCGCGGACATCACGCCGCGGAGCGTCACGGAACTATCGGAGCGGCACGACCTGATCGTGGTCGCCACCGGCAAGGGCGACATCAGCGCGATGTTCGGCGTGCGGGCCGACCGGTCACCGTATGACAAGCCGCAGCGCAGGCTATGCGCGGGCCTGTATCACGGCATCGAGCGCACTGACCCGCGGGGCGTCACGATGAGCATCGCGCCGCCGCACGGGGAACTGCTGGAGATCCCGATGTTCTCCTTCGAGGGCCACATCACCGTGCTGCTCTTCGAGAACGTGCCCGGCGGCGATACCGAGGTGCTCGCCGACGCCAGCTACACCGACGACCCGGCAGCCTTCGAGCGCCTGGTGCTGGAGAAACTCCAGGCCCATCATCCGCAGACGTTCGCCCGGGTCGACCCCGCCAGGTTCCAGCTGACCCGCCCGCAGGACCTGCTGCAGGGTGCCGTCACTCCGGTGGTCCGCGAGGACTACGTTCGGCTGCCCAACGGACGGTACGCGATCTCGGTCGGCGACTCGCACACGGTGGTGGACCCGGTTATCGGCCAGGGCGCCAACTCCGCTTCATACTCGGCATGGGAGCTGGGCACCGCGATCACCGAGGACCAGAACTTCGACGAAAGGTTCTGCCAGAAGGCCGCAGCCCGCCGGGCCAACCGCGTGCAGGCGATCTGCGACTGGACCAACCTCATGATCGGCCTGCCGCCGGCCGGGCACCTGCTCCAGATGCTCGGCGCGATGTCCCAGAGCAAGCCGGTCGCCGATGAGTTCACCGACAACTTCAACTACCCCGAACGCCAGTGGGACATCCTCGCCACCCCCGAGCGCACCGCGAACTTCCTAGCGCACCATGGCCTGACGTAGCCGCTCCCGTCCACGCCGGCACGTGCACGCCCGCGCAGCCACCAGCACCCACGGCACCGGGGCGCGCACGTGCCCGGCAAGGCCAGATCCCGCAGCCCTTGATCACCACGTTGCACGGTCGATCCGGACCTTCCTTGCCACGCGTACTCGTTACTCGGTGCAGCCCCGGGACGCCCCAGAGCGAGGCCGCCTGGGCGCAGTCAGCATCACCCAGCGTCATGTCGCCTCTGGTCGGGTCGGCAGGACAAGACAAGCCGCCATGTTAAGGTGCCGGCGTGCCGCTGCTGCTAGCCGACCTTGACAACACGCTCATCGACCGGGCCGGCGCCTTCAGCCGCTGGGCCCGGGAGTTCGCAGCGGCACACGCCGGCAGTCAGGCGGACGCGCAGTGGCTCGTGGCGGCGGACCGGGACGGGCTCGAGTCACGGGAGCGGCTTGCCGCGATGATCTCCGGGCGGTTCGGGCTGGACGGCCGCGCCGAGGCCGGGCTCCTCGCGGAACTGCGCGGCGGGCTGGTCAGGCAGATCATTCCCGACGCCGCGGTGACCCGGGCCCTGCGCGATGCCCGAACGGCGGGGTGGACGCCGTTCATCGTCACCAACGGCACCGTCCAGCAGCAAGAACACAAGCTCCGGCACACCGGCCTGGACCAGGAGGTGGCCGGGTGGGTCATCTCCGAAGGAGCAGGCCTGCGCAAACCCGACCCGGAGATCTTCCGGTTCGCGGCCGCCCGGGCGGGACAGCCACTGGACGGCGCCTGGATGATCGGCGACTCCGCCGAGGCAGACATCAGCGGCGCACGCGACGCGGGACTGCCGGGCGTCTGGCTGCACCGCGGACGCCCGTGGCCGCTTACCGCATTCCAGCCCGCCCGTACAGCCGACAGCTTCCCGTCAGCAGTCACCATCATCCTTACCGCAAGCAACTGACCTCACCGATCAACGACCATCGCCACATTCCTTTTCCGCATTCCTAGTGTTGGTTGCGTTCTGTGTGGTAATCGTGGCGAAAAGAGCCGGGTGTGCTGGTGGAACTGGGTGTCGTGGAGCAGCGGTATAGCCGACGCTGGAAGTCTTGGGGGGGGCACGCCGATGAGCGCTCGGTACCGCGTATCCGACCACATTACTGGTTCTTGCGGCAGGGGAACTGGAAGGACAGAATAAAGAAGAGAGAGCGATCCCGTCGGCATTGCTCACGTCTGCTCAGATAACAACATCGGTGAATGTACCCTCAAGGACCGGACATCATAATGGCCGCAAGACGTAAGAACAATTCCGCAGCGAAGCGGGGAAAGAGCGATCCCGGGAACAAGAACCCGAGCAGATGGACCTGGCTTAATACAGGTATTGCGGTAGCTTCAGTAGGCGCTGTCGGCGCCATCATCGCGGCGATCATTACGGTCGTAATTCCTCAATTTTTGGACAGCACCCCAGCTCCGGCGCCCATCCTTGAGGTGGATAGCGTCACCGGGCAAGCGGGCGCCGCGCAGCTATCCAAGCTCGACGCCTCTATCGGCGGCAACTCTGGTTACGAGACGCTTGACTTCAAGGTGCGCAACACCGGCAACCAGCTAGCGCTGGTCGACGGTGTCCGTATCACCGTACGGTCATACTCCGTGTTCACAGCCGGATTTTCCGTATCTTTTGTTCCCGTTTCCGCAAGTTACATATTTCCCCTGCCCCTCGAGAAAGGGGTGTTCACGGCGCCGGTAAGCGAAGAGCTGGCGCCCGATCAAGCTGACCGTTTCGACCTGATCATATGCCTTCCCAAAAACGTGGCGGCGGGTACCTACACATACCACCTCAGCCTTGCGCTCGTGTACGACAAGGGAAACTCCGTCAACGCCGGGGTAATAACCGTATCCCTGTCGCCGCCGGGAATTGAATTTAAGACCACGCTCGGCGCTAAGCCGTCGAAATCACCGAACGGAAGCTAGGCTGCCAAACTGGCCCAGAAGAGGTCCACTTCAACGACCCCCAATTCTCCGGCGGCACGGTCAGCCTCAGAGCGGAGTTCTGGGGCGGCCTGGTCAAGGTCGCTTTTCCGCACGCCAAGGAGACTTGGAGCCGGTGAGCGGATTCGAACCGCTGACCGTCCGCTTACAAGGTCAATCGCGCCAAGCGCTGTGCGGAGAGCGGGACATCTGCCCGGAGCACGCGCGCACGCGGTATCGGACGATCCGCCACTTCTTTTGCAGAAGGAGTGTGCCATGCAGGCAGCGCAGTTCAGCCGGTTTGGCGGCCCGGAGGTCCTTGAGATCGTTGATCTCCCCGATCCCCATCCCGGTGCCGGGGAGATACGCATCAAGGTCCGTGCCGCTGGGATCAACGCCAGCGACTGGAAGAAGCGTCAGGGCCTGATGGACCAGGAACTGCCACAGACCCTGGGCTATGAGGCTGCGGGAATCGTCGACGAGATCGGCGATGATGTCTCCGGCGTCGCGGTTGGCGACCGGGTCTTCGGAGCCTCACCCTACGGAGCCGCCCAAGCGGAGCTAGCCGTGCTGTCCTACTGGGCCCCGATCCCGGACACGCTCAACTATGCGAGGTCTGCGGCAATCCCGGTGGCCGCCGAGACCGCAGCACGCTCACTCGACCAGCTCGGCGTGACAGCGGGCAGCATCGTGCTCATCAACGGGGCATCCGGCAGCGTCGGGAGTGCGGCAGTCCAGCTCGCCGTGGAGCGCGGCGCACGCGTCATCGGCACGGGCAGCCCGGGCACGCACGACGCCCTCCGCTCGCTCGGTGCCGCGCCAGTGGCATACGGCGACGAAATGCCCCGGCGAGTCCTGGCGATCGCACCGTCGGGTGTCGACTTCGCGCTGGACGTCGCTGGCAACGGTGTCCTTCCCGAACTCGTAGAGCTCGCCGGGGCGCCCGAGCACGTGATCACAGTCGCCGACTTCCCCGGGGCGAGGCAGACGGGTGTCCGCTTCAGCCGCGGCGATACCGGCCGCGCCACCTACGCGCTGGCCCAGGTTGCCCGGATGGCCGAAACTGAACGGTTCTCCATCAAGATCGGCCAGACCTTCCCCTTGGCCGAGGTAGCCCAAGCGCACCGCGTCGGTGAAGCTGGGACTGTGCGCGGCAAGCTCGCGCTACTCGTGGACTGACCCGGCCTAAGGGGACTTGCAGCCTCGGTTAACGGAAGCTCGATAAACGGTGTGCGCACCGAGAGGACGGCGCACCCAGGTCAGTTAGGTCGCGTTTCCGCACGTCAAAGAGATTGGGAGCCGGTGAGCGGATTCGAACCGCTGACCGTCCGCTTACAAGGAGTCGTATCGCGGGCCGGGGTGATCTTGGTAGCCCAGCTTGCGGTCCGCTCTATCTGCTTTGACCGCTGGCGACGAGCAGCAACCAGACGTCTATAGCGCTAGCCTGAGCATCGAGCACGGCCTGCTGAGATGGGGGCGAGACGTTCCCCGAAACCGGGTCCGGCGAACAGGGGCACGGTCAACCCCACGGCCGGACGGTCTTGTCGTCGCTGGTGGTAGCGAGCATGGTCCCGTCCGGGCTGAACGTCACCCGGGACACGGAGCCGGCACCGCATTGCGGCTAGAGCTCAATCACATCATTGCGACTAGAGCTCAATCACATCGCCCTCGATCTCTAGAGCAGCTTGCCGCCGGTAGTCACCCAATACCAAAACTGCCATTGAGTCACATCTGAAACTTCAACGATATTAAGTCGTAGAAGAGTTTTTTAACCTCAAGTCTGTAGCGTGAAGGTTCGCGAACCATGAGCGTGTCACTGTGTTTTTGTAACAAAAAGCCTGCTATTGACAGCTAATGACACCCAGCGCATAGTGATTGCATCCTCATTAGCAACTGACCCTGCGAGGGATCACCATGCGCAAATTGACCACCCGCAGGAACGTGCTGCGCGGCGGCGCCGGGCTGACCGCCTTCGGGGCGGCCGGGTACGGGGCCGTGTTCGGGGCGAGCCGGCTGGGCAGCCGGGCCAGCGACACCGCGAAGGCCGGGAACGCGGCCGGAGCCGTCGTCAGCAAGGTCGACCAGGCCAACGGGACGGTGCAGGTCGAGGGCAAGATCTCGGGCTGGTTCCGGGCCGAGGGCTTCCCCGAGGGGTGGCAGCTGGCGGTCGGCGACCGGGTCACGGTGGCCCCGTCGACCGAGGCCAGCGGGGTGGCGGCGTTCCCGCACACCCACTGGATCACCTTCACCGGGTCGCCCGCCGACCTGGCCCCAGGGGTCCGGCTGGGCGGGCCCGACGGGCCGGAGATGGTGGCGGCCACGATCCTCGACCCCGCCCTGCTCATCCAGCGCAACGCCGGGCGCGGGGCGGTCATCCCGCTCAAGGCGGCGGTGGCCGACACGGCATCGCCGACCGGGCCGCAGCGCGTCTTCACCGTGCGCCGGGGCTAGCCGGTGCACATGCTGGCGCTGGCGGCCACCATCCTGGTGGTCGCCGGGACCGCCGTGCTCAGCTGGTCGGGTCTGGAGAAGATCCGGGACCGTTCGGCCCTGACCTCAACGGCCAGCGGGCTGGGCCTGCCAGCCGGGCTGGCCGCGGTGGCCGGGACGACCGTCCCGCTGGTCGAGCTGGGCACGGTGGCGGCGGTGGTTCTGGGGGCGCCCAGGTACCTCGCCGCCGTGCTGTTCGCGGTGCTCGGGCTCACCTTCGCCGGGAGCGCGGTGTGGAGCATGGTGACCGGCCGCGACGTGGCCTGCGCCTGCTTCGGGGCCTCGGCCAGGAAGCTCGGGTGGTCCCAGGTGCGGGCGCTGCCGCTGTGGCTGCTGGTGGCCTGGGCCATGACCCGGCTGCCGGGGGCCGGATTCGAGGAACGGATCGGGATCTTCGCGGGCGGCATGTTCGTGCTGGCCGCCGTGCGGGCCGTCCCAGCCATCCGGATGGGGATCGACGCCCGGGCCGACCGCTGGGCCACAGGAGGGAACTGAAGTGGCGATTGCCTTGCTGTTCACCATCGTGGCGCTGCTCGCGATCGGCGAGTTCCTGCTCTTCGGGGCGGTCGCCGAGGCCTACCGGGACATCCGGCAGATGCGCGAGCAGTCCGGGCTGATCGACCGGCCGATGCCGGTCGAGCTCGGGCCGGCGCAGGACCAGCCGCCCAGCCTGATCGGCCTCAACCCCAGCCTTGACTCGGTCGTCCAGGCGGTCGCGGTCTACGTGGACAGCCGATGCGGGACCTGTCAGTCGATCGTCCGCAGCCTCAGCGGCGGCCTGCCCGAGGCGATCTGGCTGGTCGTCATCGACGAATCGGCCGAGAAGGCGTTCGCCTGGCTGGGCAGCTCCGGCCTGGACCAGGACTCCCCCGCCGCCAGCCGGGTCAGCTGGGCCTCGGCCGAGTCGGTCGAGCGGAACCTGGGCGGGGTGGCCACCCCGCTCGCCATCGACATAGAGCACGGGCGGCTCGCCCGGGCCAAGATCATCACGTCCGTCCGTCAGTTCTACGCGCTAGTACCCGCCACCAGGACGCTAGTTCCGTCCGTACCGGAAGGAGTCACCCGATGACCAGCCAGACCCTTACCAGGGAGTCGGACCAGGGCCGGCGCGGGTTCCTGTGGCGGGCCAGCGCCATCGGCGCCGCCGTGGTCGGCGGGATCGCCGCGACCTGGACCGACGCGCCCGCCGCGGTCGCCGCCCCGTTCTGCTGCGACCTGGCACACCCTAACGGCCCATGGTGCGGCGGCACTGAGGGGACGAACAACTTCACCTGCGCCAAAGGTTACAGCAAGCGCTACTGGACCTGCGGGTACATGTCCTGCGAGTTCGGCTGCTACGAGTGCGCCGCGGGCTCCAACTGCAACGCCGGGCCGTGGAAGTGCTCGAACTGGGCCATCCTCGTGTACGGCGGCAGCGGCTGCTGACGAGTCGCGGCTAAGGGCATGAATACTGCCGCGGTGTTCGTCGGGCTGGCCGCCGTCGCGGGGTTCGCCCAGCTGTTCAGCCCTTGAGGCGTCTCGTTCCTCGGAACGATGTCCCTGGGTCAGGGCAATCCGCTGAAGATGTACTTCGGCCTGCTCGGCCGGTTCACGGCCGGGTTCACCCTCAGCTCGTTCGTGGTGTTCGGCCTGGCCGGCGCGATCGGGCAGACCCTCGCTCGGGGCCTGCCCGCGACCGCTCGCGAGGCCGCGGCCTGCGTGGTGCTGGCCGCGGCGCTGCTGCTCGACCTGGACAGCCTGCGTCGCAAGACCTGGTGCGCGATCACGCTGCGGCGGCAGACCCCGAAGGGCATCCTGCGCCAGCACGGGCCCGCCCGCGCGGCCACCGCCTGGGGGCTGGACACCGGGCTGGTCTTCACCACCTACCGGATGAGCTCGATCAGCTGGGCGGTGCTGGCGCTGGGCCTGGCCGGCGTCACCCCGTGGTGGGCCGGGCTCGGGTACGCGGCCGGCTTCCTGGTGCCGCTGACGCTCGGCTGCACCGCGGCGCCGCTGATACCCGGGGCGGATGGGACCATCGCGATCGCCAGCGCGCTGACCCCGCGGGCCTCGGTGGCCCGGGTGGCCTGCGTGTGCGCGCTGGTGCTGGCGCTGGCGGCGGTGGGCTTGTCGCTGCGATGAGGGTCGTGCTGACCGCGCTGGCCTTGGTCGTGCTGGCGGGGTGCACCGCGACCGGCACCGCTAGTCCCCCGGCGGGCTCGGCCGGGCCGGCCGGGGTGGGCAGTCCGGGGAACCCGCTGCTGGTGTCGTGCGGGCAGGAGTCCTTCTCCGATCCCCCGCCGCCGGCCCAGGCCCAGTCGGCTGACCTCGCCATCGGCCCGCTCTACGTGGTCAACGGGCGGCGGCTGGCCTCCGTCAGCCCGGCCGGTTACTCGTCAGACGGATCATGGAAGGTCCCGTTCGTGGTGGCACCGGGCGCGACGGCCACCGTCGAGATCGCCCCGAACGGCCGGGGGCAGGTCGTGATCAGTGGCCCCTACACGCCCGGGGGCGGGGTGGTGGCGGCGACCTACCGCTCCTGCGCGGGCAAGACGGGCTTCTTCGCCCAGAGCTTTACCTTCCTGCACGGCCATACCCGCGGCTGCGTGCCGCTCGAGGTGACCACCGGGGCCGGGCGGCCGGTGCTGCACGCGACGGTTTCGCTGGCCGCGGGCACCTGCGCGCGGTGACGGCTATTCGGGTTGTGTGCCTGGTGTCCCTTCTCCGCTGCCCTACCTCATCCGCAACATGAGTCTCAGAAACGCAGTCAGAACGCGGCCTGGAGTGCGCTGGATCGGGGCACTCAAGCCAAGATCCCCACAAGCCCCCACAGCTTGCTGCAGTCAAGGCGGCCGCCCGGAAAGCGCGTCGACCACGAAGACGCAGGTCAGGGACATGAAAAAGGGAGCCGGTGAGCGGATTCGAACCGCTGACCGTCCGCTTACAAGGCGGATGCTCTGCCTGCTGAGCTACACCGGCGTATGGCTGCCGCGCCAGGGCGACGCGGAACCCCTGCCAGGGTACCGTTTCCTGGCGACGGCAGGTAACCGGCACCGCAGCAGCCGGGCCAGCCCGGCGCTCCGGGGAGGAGAATGCCCGCATGGAAGGACGCGACTGCCCGTGCGGCCTTGGCGAGGACTACGGCTCGTGCTGCGGGCGGTTCCACGATGGCGCGGCCGCGCCGACCGCCGAGCGGTTGATGCGCTCCCGCTACAGCGCATTCGCGGTCGGCGACGCCGTGTACCTGCTGCGCACCTGGCACTCGTCCACGCGTCCCCGCACGCTGGAACTTGACCCAGCGTGCCGGTGGGCCCGCCTCGCCGTGCTTGAGACGCACGGCGGCGGGCTCTTCGACGCCGCCGGCACGGTGAGTTTCCGTGCCGTGTACGTTCTCGACGGACGGCGCAACGTCCTTGACGAGACGAGCAGGTTCGTGCGCGAGGCCAAGCGCTGGGTCTACCTCGGACCAGTAGACGGCCAGGTTACGGGCCGCCGCGCCTTAGCCCGATCGTGCGGGAAGATGGGCGCGTGTCCCTCTATGCCGTGTTCGAGGAAGCCGCCAAGGGAAAGCTGCCGCCGCAGGACGGGCGGGTGGAGGTCTGCGTCGCGGACGCGGGGAAAGCGGCGGGCGCGGTGGTGGCGTTCCCCGCTCACTTCTACGTCGTGGCGCCGGTGGAGCCCGAGTGGGTCCACGGGATGCTGCCAGCCGGCGACTACTCGGCGCCGCTTGGGGCCAGGTTCCTGACGGCGCTCGCGGACCGGCTCGGCGCCGGCATCGGCAGCGTCGACGCGCTGCTCGCGGCCCGCGCCCACGGCGGCGGTAGTTCCCTCGCCCTGCTAACGGCCGACGACCGGACGCATTACCGGGTGCGGCGCGCCGACCGGTACCGCGATGACGTACGCGTGTGGCAGACGGAAGACGGCGCGGGGTGCCTCATCCTTGGCCGCGGCCTGGCCAGGCGGTGGGAGGTGGCCTTCGAGGTCGAGCCGCAGGCGCGCGGGCACGGCCTTGGCCGGGCGCTCGCCGCCGCGGCCCTCGGCCTGCTCCCCGCGGGCACCCCGGTCTTCGCCCAGGTGGCACCCGGCAACAGCGTCTCACTCAGGGCGACTCTGGCCGCCGGGTACGCGCCCGTCGGCGGAGAGGTGCTGCTGCCCCGCCAGCCGTGAATGGCGTACGGCATCTGACGATGGCCGGCGGCCGCCCGGACAGTGACACCTGAGGTTGTCCGGGCGGCCTCGGTCGGAGGTCGTTCGCAGCGGCTAGCCGAGACGGATCGCGCCGACGACGAAGTTGTTGAGCATGTTCGGATCCGCCGTGATCGACAGCGCGCCGGCGTCGACCTGCACCCTCTCATGATCGTTGGCGCCGACCTGGACGGTTACCGTGAAGGTCTCGCTCGCCCCTGCGGCCAAGCTAGGCCTGGACCAGGTGAGCAGCGGGCCGCGCACAAGGGCCCCGTCGGCATCGAGGACGGCCAGTTCGTGCGGCTCGCTCAGTGCCGTGACCTCCGTGCTGGCCGGGGCCGGTCCCTGGTTGGTGACCGTGACCGTCTGGGTCACGGTCGCCCCGTCGGCCGCCGTCGCCGGCATGCTCAGCGTCACCTTCAGGTCGGCCCGGTCCACGACCACGCTCTGCGTCAGCACCGCCGACGTGGAGCCGGCATTGGCCGCGTCACCGGAGTAGACGGCGGTGATGGCGTGGCTGCCGGTCGTCGCGTAGGTGACCTGGCAAGTGGCCTGACCGCTGCTGTTCAGGCTCCGGGCCGCGCAGCCGGTGACCGGCGTGCCGCCGTCATTGAAGGCCACGCTCCCGCTGACGCCAGCTGGGCGGACCGTGGCGGTGTAGGTGACCGTCTGCCCCTGGACCGACGGGTTCGCCGACGAGGCGACAGTTGTGGTGGTGGCGGGGAGCGGGGCGAGCACCGGGAAGGTCCCAAGCACGTTGTTCTGCCCGGGGACTTGGGTGCACGCGGCGGTGATTGTGCCGAGCGCGGTCGGATTGCCCTGGCTGTTCAGCGGAGTAAGCGACAGCGAGAGGTTCCCGACCGCGAGCTCCGCCGTTCCCGCATTGGGGAGCGTAATAGACGGAAACGTCCCCGTGGCGTGCATCGTGAATGCGCCCGAGGCGGGGACGGGCGTGCTTGGCACTGAGTAAGGGATCGACCCGCCAAAGCGGGCGGCGCCGTTGGTCACCGACTGATCGGCGGGGGCTGAGCCCGAGACAGTGGCCGCGCCTATCAGGTTTAGGCCCTGTGTAACGGCCCTCGGCACGGCGATGTCCGCGGTGACGCCGGAGGGGCTCGTGGGCACGCCCTGCGTCACGCTGCCTGGCAGATCCATTCCGTAGGTCACGGTGACTGACCGCGACCCGATCAGCGGAAAGGCACAGGTGTACCTCACAGTCAGCGAGCTTTCTGCCGCCCGCGCCGATGCGGCCCCGACGGTCAGCACGGATAGCGCGGTGACACAGACCGCGGCCAGGAGCCGCGCGAATCGCGCGGATACTGCATGCAAAACCATCTTCGCTCCTTTTTGAATCATTAGTCGCTACCGCCCGAGAAAGCCGAGAATCCGGGTCTCTATGTCGGCAGCGTGCCCCCGTGCGATGATCTCACAGCAGCACGAGAATTTGGCTCATAACCCAGATTAAGAATCAGCGTCGACCCGTCAACCAGCAATAAGAGCATTTAAAGGCAGCCGGGCGAAATGTTATTCCGTCCGGCGTGAAAGTTAAGGGCGGACTAGTCTTTTGAGTCAGAAATTAGGCCCGGTGCGGCAATACAGGACTCCCGGGCGGGCAAAATGTCACGCCATCAAGGCACCGCGGTCTAGTACCGTTGCCGTGTGGCTGCCCAAGATGTCCGCATCCTGATCTCCGGTCTCGTCACGTCGGTGCGGCCATTCGACGCGCGCGAAGCGGCCGATCAGGAGGACATCCTCGCCTGGGTCGCATCCGGGCAACAGCTCTTCCGCACGGCACCGCCCGCCACGCCGCCCAAGCACCTGGTCGTCTACTTCGTCCCCGTTGACTTGGCGGGCCGGCGCCTGCTGCTTGGCGATCACCGCAAGTCGGGGCTGTGGCTGCCGCCCGGCGGGCACGTCGAGGATGGCGAGGACCCGCGCGCGGCCGTAGTACGCGAGGCGGAAGAGGAACTAGGGATACTCGCCGAGCCCGAGGACGGGCCGTTCTTCCTCACGGTGACGCCGACCAACGGCGCGAGCAGTCACCTGGACGTGGACCTGTGGTTCGTCCTCCAGGTGCCGCGCGGAGCGCCGCTCACCCCGGACCAGCGGGAGTTCAAGTCCGTCCGCTGGTTCGGCCTTGACGACCAGCGGGACTGGCCGTCAAACGGGTACGACCCGGAGATGGGCCGGTTCGCCGCCAAGCTCAGGCAGGCGCTCGCGCCGCCCGCTTGCGCGAGCCGCGGAACCTGATCACGGAACCTGACCGCGGAAGATAACCAGGCGGCCAATGGTTACACGTCCCGATACACTGAGCAGTACAAGGCGTCGATCCGGCCATCACCGGGGAGCCCCCGGAAGAAAAGGCACCCACCAAGGCGGGCGCCCCAGTAGAACCGGGCGGGTCCGGCCCGTCACAGCCGGCCAATAAGCGGCCGTCAAGCCCGAAGGCACAACGCAAGGGCAAGACGGCAAGCGAGGTGGTACCGCGGTGTGCCGGCTACGGAGCGGGCGCGTCGTCCTCGCGGCACGTGAACAACGGCCAAGCCCGACCAAGGCGCGGCCACCACGAGGCCCGAGGAGAAAATGGCCACCTACCCGCGCGCGGGCGCGTCAGAGGTACCCGCCCAGCCGGACTTTCCCGAGCTTGAGCGGCGGGCGCTCGCCTACTGGAACGCGCATGACACGTTCAAGACGTCGATCGAGAACCGCGACGACAACCGCGAGTTCGTCTTTTACGACGGCCCGCCGTTCGCCAACGGGCTGCCACACTACGGCCACCTGCTGACCGGCTACGTCAAGGACATCGTGCCGCGCTACAAGACCATGCGCGGCGAGAAGGTCGACAGAAGGTTCGGCTGGGACTGTCACGGCCTCCCCGCTGAGGTCGAGGCAGAACGGTTGCTTGGCATCTCCGGTAAGGCCGACATCCTCAAGATGGGCATCGAGACCTTCAACGAGGCCTGCCGCGACTCCGTGCTCCGTTACACCAAGGAGTGGGAGGAATACGTCACCAGGCAGGCCCGCTGGGTCGACTTCGAGAACGACTACAAGACGCTCGACCTCCCCTACATGGAGAGCGTCATGTGGGCGTTCAAGCAGCTGCACGATAAGGGCCTGATCTACCAGGGCTTCAAGGTGCTGCCGTACTGCTGGCGGTGCGAGACCCCGCTGTCCAACCACGAGCTGCGGATGGACGACGACGTCTACGCGGACCGGACGGACCCCAGCGTGACGGTCCGGTTCAAGCTGGAGACCGGCGAGTGGATCCTCGCCTGGACCACCACGCCGTGGACGCTGCCGTCCAACCTGGCCGTCGCGGTCGGCTCCGACATCACGTACGTGACCGTGGAAGCGGAAGACGGCGAGCGCTACATCCTGGCCAAGGATCGCGTCAAGGCCTACGAGAAGGAGCTCGCCGGGGCAAAGACAGTCGCGGAAGTCCCGGGCAGCGAGCTCCTCGGCCGCCGCTACCAGCCGCTCTTCGACTTCCTCGCCGACACCGGCGCGTACAACACGGAAACCGCGTGGCAGGTCATCCCAAGCGACGAGGTGACCACCGAGGACGGCACCGGCGTGGTGCACATGGCGCCCGCCTACGGCGAGGCCGACGCCGCGGCCTGCCAGGCGGCCGGCATCCCGATCGTGCTCACGGTCGACGAGCAGGGCAAGTACCTGCCAATGATCAGGGACTGGGCCGGCCTGCACGTCTTCGAGGCGAACAAGCTGATCGTCAGGCGGCTGCGGGAAGACCAAGCCCTCGTTAGGCTGGCCGACTACACCCACTCCTACCCGCACTGCTGGCGGTGCCGCAACCCGCTCATCTACAAGGCGGTGTCCAGCTGGTTCGTCGAGGTGACGAAGTTCCGCGACCGCATGGTGGAGCTGAACGAGCAGATCACCTGGGTGCCCGAGCACGTGAAGCACGGGCAGTTCGGCAAGTGGCTGGCGAACGCGCGCGACTGGTCGATCAGCCGTAACCGGTTCTGGGGATCGCCCATCCCCGTCTGGCAGAGCGATAACCCGGACTACCCGCGGACCGACGTCTACGGCAGCGTGGACGAGCTGGCGCGCGACTTCGGGGTAATGCCCGATGACCTGCACCGTCCGGCGATCGACAACCTGACCCGCCCCAACCCGGACGACCCCACGGGCAAGTCGGTCATGCGGCGCGTCCCGGAGGTGCTTGACTGCTGGTTCGAGTCGGGCTCGATGCCGTTCGCCCAGGTGCACTACCCGTTTGAGAACCGCGACTGGTTCGACAGCCACTACCCGGGCGACTTCATCGTCGAGTACATCGGGCAGACCCGGGGCTGGTTCTACACGCTGCACGTGCTCGCGACGGCGCTGTTCGACCGCCCGGCGTTCCGCACCTGCGTGAGCCACGGCATCGTGCTCGGCAACGACGGGCGCAAGATGTCGAAGTCACTGCGCAACTACCCGGACGTCAACGAGGTCTTCGACACCTACGGCTCCGACGCGATGCGCTGGTTCCTGATGGCGAGCCCGATCCTGCGCGGCGGCAACCTGGTCGTCACCGAGCAGGGCATCCGCGAGGGCGTCCGGCAGGCACTCCTGCCGCTGTGGAACTCGTACTACTTCTTCGCGCTGTACGCGAATGCGGAGGACTACCCGGCCCGGGCCCGCACGGACAGCACCCACGTGCTCGACCGGTACATCCTCGCCAAGACCAAGGCCACGGTCGAGGAGATGGGACAGCAACTTGACGGCTACAACGTGGCCGCCGCCTGCCAGACGCTTCGCGACTACCTGGAGCTGCTGACCAACTGGTACATCCGCCGGTCAAGGTCGCGGTTCTGGGAGGGTGACCAGGACGCGCTCGACACGCTGTGGACGGTGCTCGAGACGGTGACGCGGGCCACCGCGCCGCTGCTGCCGTTGACCGCCGAGACGATCTGGCGCGGCCTGACCGGCGGGGCCAGCGTGCACCTGGAGGACTGGCCGTCCGTCGCCGGCTGGCCGTCCGACGACGCGCTCGCGGCCACCATGGACCTGACGAAGAACGTGTGCAGCGCCGCGCTGAGCCTCCGCAAGGCCCGCCAGCTCCGGGTCCGGCTGCCGCTCGCGTCGCTGACGGTGGCGCATCCGGAGGGACCGCGCCTGCGCGAGTTCGCCGACCTCATCAAGGACGAGGTCAACGTCAAGGACCTGGTGCTCAGCGACGATCCGGCGACCCTCGGCGAGTTCCAGCTGACGGTCAACCCGCGCGCGCTCGGCCCGCGCCTCGGCAAGCAGGTGCAGGAGGTCATCAAGGCGGTCAAGGCCGGGCAGTGGACCCAGGACGGCGACGTCGTCACGGCGGCCGGCGTCGAGTTGCAGCCCGGCGAGTACGAGCTGCGGCTGACCGCCGCCAACCCGGACTCGACCACGGCGCTGCCTGGCAGCAACGGCCTCATCGCGCTCGACGCGACGGTAACGCCTGAGCTCGTCGCGGAGGGCACCGCCCGCGATGTGGTCCGCGTCGTCCAGCAGGCGCGCAAGGACGCCGGCCTCGACGTCTCCGACCGGATCCGCCTGGTCGTGGGCGCGGACGGAGCGGTGGCCGACGCGGTCCGCGCGCACGCGGCGTTCATCGCCGGGGAAACGCTGGCCACGGAGCTGACCGTCGTTCCCGCCGCCGAGTTCACCGCGGACGCCGTCCCGCAGCCCGTGGGCGACGGCGGCGAGGTCCGCGTCGCGGTCGCCAAGGCTTAGGCCGAACGGAAGCGGTTAATCCCGGCCGGCCTCGCTATCTCCGCATCGGCGAGGCCGGCCAGGAGGCACCTTCGCCGCGGGACAGGCCGTCAGCCCGGCGCGCCGGTGCGCCTGCCTGCTAGTTCCCTGATGTCGTCCGGCATCGCGTCGGGGGTCAGCAGCCTGGGCAGCAGTTCCGGCTCCGTGGTGAGCGCCCGGAAGGTAACCGCGACGGTGACGTCATGTGCGGGCCGGTACTCGACCGCCACCGGGTCGCCCGCGCTGATCATCCCGGGCGAGATCACCCTGAGGTAGGCACCGGCCCTGGCCGCCTTGGTGAACCGCTTGATCCAGCCGTCCTGCTCCAGCCACCCCTGGAAGGTGCCGCAGGGTATCCGCGGGCAGCAGACCTCGAGGACCACATCGTCACCGACCCGCCACCGCTCGCCGATCAGGGCCTCGTTGACCGCCACGCCCTCGGTGGTGAGGTTCTCGCCGAAGGCACCATTGCCCAGCGTCCGGCCAAGCTCTGTCGCCCACTCGTCCAGGTCTTCGCGTGCGTAGGCATACACGGCCTGGTCGGTCCCGCCGTGATGCTGCACGTCGTAAACCCGGTCGCCGGCCAGCCCGACCGCGCCGCCGCCCTTCGGGCCGGGCGCCGTGACCATGACCGGACCGCTGACCGGCCGCTTGTCAATGCCGGTCAGGGCAACCGGTTTCCACGGATTCGGCCGAGGCCTGCCGATATTGACGGAGAGAAGCCGCATAAGGCCACCATAGGCGGCGTGATCGCGCGGCGGCGAACGGGTTTCCCTGGCCGCCCGGCCAGGGGCAGCCGTCAGCCCTGCCTGGCGCGCACCCCGGCGATCTCGTACAGGGCGATGGAAGCGGCGATTCCCGCGTTGAGTGACTCGTTGCCAGATGCCATCGGAATGGATACCAGCATGTCGCACGCCCCGGCGACGACACGGGAGAGCCCGCGCCCCTCCGAGCCCACGACCAGGACCATCGGGCCGTCCGCGATCGACATGTCGCGCACGGCCGTGGTCCCCGCGGCGTCGAGCCCGGCGACGAAGAACCCGGCTTTCTTGTACCCCTCGAGCGCCCGCGTCAGGTTGACCGCCTGCGCGACCGGCAGCCGGACGAGCGCCCCGGCCGACGCCTTCCACGCGCCGGCGGTGACGCCCGCCGACCGGCGGGACGGCACCACCACGCCGGTCGCGCCGAACGCCGCGGCCGACCGCACCACGGCGCCCAGGTTCCGCGGGTCGGTCACGCCGTCAAGTGCCACGATGAGCGGCAGGGCCGAACCGGCCCGCACCACGAAGTCCTCGGGGTGCGCGTACTCGTAGGGACGCACCCGCAGGGCCACTCCCTGGTGGATCGCGCCGCCGGTGAGCCGGTCGAGCTCGGTAAGCCCCGTCTCGAGCACCGCGATCCCGGACTCCGCGGCCAGTTGGACGGACTCCGCCACCCGCTCGTCCTCGTGGGCGCGGCCGGCGACGTACAGCGCCATCGCGGGGATCCCGGCCCGCAGCGACTCCACCACGGAGTTCCGGCCGGCCACCATCTCCGGCCCCTCGCCGCTGCCCCGTGGCGCCAGATTCTCCCCCGGTGAGTCAACCCGTGCGCGGCCGTCTCCGCTCCGCCCGCTGCCCCGCTGCCCGGGTCGGCCCTCGGCCGCGGCCGCCCTGGCCGCCGCCCGCTGCGCTGGATGGCCAGGCCGCATGCGCGCAGGCGGCGTCGGCCCCTTGCCCTCGAGCTTGTCGCGACGGTTGCCGCCCGTGCCCGGGCGCGGCTTCCCCCGCTTGCTGTAGCCGCCACCGCCCGGCGCCCGGCCGTCCTCGCCACCTTTTTTGTGCCCGCTCATAGCAGCTCCGCAAAGTTCATCACGTTCATCGCACCAGCGCGCGCTCATCGCGTCCACCACCTCGCGCAGGCGCTCGTCCTGACCGCCCGCCAGGCCGGCGTGAGCGGGTCGAGCACCGCGAGCCTGGCCCGCACCGGTTTCCGGTAGGTCACCCGTTTTCCAGGTTCCCGTGCTTAGAGGGTAGTTGCCGTCGCGCACTGTGGCGTGCACCGTGGCGAGAGCGGCGGGACCGCCGAGGTCGTCTTTCATCACGGCGGTGTCCCGACACATCGCACGGCGGGCGGAAATCGTTCCATTCCCGTACCAACACAGATACCGTGGGCTTCGCGTAACAGGGGAAATTACTCATGAAGGCCCCGACAGGGACCCTCCCGGCAAGTGGAACGGCACGCTCCGATGAACCGTCAGCACGCGGCCGCCGCACCGGCACCGCGCCGTAACTGGGTTCGCCGCCTGGCGAACCTGCTTGTCGCACTCGTGGTTATCGCCATGGCCGCGGCGACCTTCATCTTCTCTTACGATGGGGTGCACGCGTTCGCGCTGCTCGGCGGCATGTCCGCTAGGCTCGCGCGGTACTACCCCGGACTGTTCGACGCCGTACTCGTGATCGCCTGCATCGCCGCGGTCGTGCTCCGCGACGCGCGGTGGTGGGCGCGCGCGTGGGCCTGGGTGGTGCTCGTCGTCGTACTCGCCGCGATCGGCGCTACCGACGTGCTGCATGCCATGAACTACACGTTGCGGCAGCGGACGACCGAGGGCATTGTCGCGGCGGCGCCGGTGGTGGCTGTGCTGCTCGCGTTCAGCCTGCTTCTCACCCTGCTCCGCCAGTCAAGGTCGCCCGGCGCCGGCGCCGCGGCCAACGACGCGCCAGGCGACTGGGCCGCGCAGCCGTCCGTGATGCCGGCTCAGCTCGACCTCCCCGCCCTCCCCGCGGCACCCCCCGCGGCCGACGCGGCCACCAGCGCCACCATGGCCGACGCGGCCACGGTCGAGACGCAGGCCATGCCTGCGGCCCCGGCTATCCGGCCGCCCATCGCGCTGCCGGCCGGCCAGGAGACGGCGCCGCTGACCCCGCCGGAGGGGCTGCCCGCGATGACCCGCCCGGCGAAGGAGCCGGACGGGGCGCTCCCGCCCGCCGCGCCGCCCCTGGCCAGCCAGCGGGCACCGGAGGGCGAGCCGGCCCCGCCGACGGTCTCGTCGCCCGCGCTGGCGCCGGTCCTGCCACCGCCGGCCCCGGCAGCTGAGCCCGCGCCGGCCAGGCCGCACGGAATCAGGTACGCGGGCGGCGGCGCTGCCGGACGGGCCGGCGACGAGCCGGGTGCGACCGAGCCAGCGGCGGAGCCCGGCGCGACGGCCACTGAGCCAGACGGCCCGCAGGAGGACTACTGGGACGGCGATGATGCCGGGCAGTTCGCGGGCCTGGTCTACCCGGCCCATGAGGGAAACCCGAGCGCCGAGGCGGCCGCCGGCCGCGCCGATGCCGGTCACGGCACTCACCCGGCCGAGGACCTCGATGATCATCCCGCCGGGGACGACAATGAGACCCGGGCCAGCGGGCCAGCGCTCAGGACGGGGCCCCAAGAGATCGACGAGGACGCCCCGCCGTTCGCTACGGCGCCGTTCGCGGCGGTCCCCCGCCTCAACCGGGTCCGCTCAATGCCCGTACCGCCAGAGGACGACGAGGCCGAGTAGCTCAGCGCCGGACGACGAGAGCGGTGGCCATGGCGGCGATTCCCTCACCCCGCCCGGTAAGCCCGAGCCCGTCGGTCGTGGTCGCCGAGAGGGACACCGGCGCGCCGGACAGGGCATCGCTGAGCACGGCGACCGCCTCGGCCCGCCGCGACCCGATCTTGGGCCGGTTCCCGATCACGTAGACAGCGACGTTCCCGATGACGTACCCGGCCTCGGCGAGCAGCCGCGCGGTCTCCCGCAGCAGCACAACGCCTGATGCCCCGGCCCACTCCGGCCGCGACGTCCCGAAGTGCGCCCCAAGGTCTCCGAGCCCTGCTGCCGACAAGAGCGCGTCACAGGCCGCGTGAGCGGCCGCGTCCCCGTCCGAGTGTCCGGCAAGCCCTGTCTCTCCGGGCCACTCGAGCCCAGCCAGAAAGAGCACCCGCCCGTCCGCGAACGGATGCACGTCCATCCCAAGCCCCACCCGCGGCAACCTCTCCACCGCAGCAGGCTACTAGCCAGGCCATGAAAACGAAGCTGGGGGCGCCGGAGATTTCCTCGCGGCCTTCCGAAGGAGTGCCGCGAGAAGTCTTCCGGTGCCCCCAGCTACCAGCAGGGTTTGACTTGAGGTAAAACCCTCAGCTAGTGAGAACCTCGTCGAGGAGCGCCTCAGCCTTGTCCTCGTTCGTCTTCTCAGCGAGAGCAAGCTCGCTGACGAGGATCTGGCGCGCCTTGGCCAGCATCCGCTTCTCGCCGGCGGAGAGCCCGCGCTCCTTGTCCCTGCGCCACAGGTCCCTGACTACCTCGGCGACCTTGTTCACGTCGCCGGAGGCGAGCTTCTCCAGGTTTGCCTTGTACCGGCGTGACCAGTTCGTAGGCTCCTCGGTGTGCGGCGCGCGTAGCACCTCGAACACTCGTTCAAGTCCTTCAGCGCCCACCACGTCCCGAACCCCAACGAGCTCCGCATTGTCCGCGGGAACGCGTACGGTAAGGTCTCCCTTGTCGACCTTGAGGACTAGATAGGTCTTTTCCTCGCCCTTGATCGTGCGGGTCTCAACGGCTTCGATGCGAGCAGCCCCATGGTGGGGGTAAACGACGGTATCGCCGACCTTAAAAGACATCTGGCAAGTACCCCTTCCGCTGAAGGCTATCTTACCACGGCCTAGACCACCGATAAAATGCCCTTGCCGGCAAATATGCAGGTCAATACGCTAATTTCGAGCATACGGCAGTGTGCTAAGCAGGTACCTACGGCGGGGAGCACGGCCGGTGCCGCGGTCCGCCTTGGGGGGTGCCCTAGGTCACGGTCTAGTACGTTGCCGCAGACGGTAGATACCTAGTCTACCTGAGAGATCCACCTCACCTCCGGAAATCCCCCCGCGCGAGTCGGCAAGCAGGCCAGGGCTGGCCCATACTTGAAGGAACAGGTCGGTGGCCGCCGCCACAGCCAGAAGAGGTGTCAGTGAGCTTCGCCAGCGAGCCGGGGCGAGATGATGGCAACCTGCCCCCGGTGAACATCGTGATCCCTGACGACGCCAGGGAACTCGATCGCGACGTGCTCGCTTACCGCCGCGAGATGCGGTCCAAGCGGCGACAGCAGCGGTTCCTGCGGTTCTTCCAGCCGTTCCGCACGTCAGAGTTCGGCGGGCACGCGGCGGTCATCCCGCTGATCGCCATCTGCCTCGCCATCTGCCTGGTCGGCGGCGCGCTGCTCTCGGTCGCGACGATGAGCCCGGCGTCGGCGCCGACCCTCAATGGCGCGCAGGGGACAGCGCAGGCCGTCGTGCCGACCGGGGAGCTGACTGAACTGCCTGACGGCTCCGTCCAGCTGGCCGGGCGCGCGGTGCCGGCCCGGTCGCTGACGTCCTCGGTGATCGCGCTGATCCCCGCGAACTGCGATTGCGGGCTGGGGTTGCAGCGCCTCGCCGGGCAGGCGGTCGACGCGCACGCCAAGCTCTACTTCGCGGCTGGCGGCCAGGCGCTAGCCCAGCTTGCCGGGCTGACCGCCCGTTACGGTCGCGGCGCGGCCGTCGCCGTGGCGGACTCTGACAACGTGCTCACCGACCGGTACCGGCCGTCCGGCCTCACGATCCTGCTTGTCTTCAAGAACGCTACCGCCGACGTGCTGCGGAACCTGTCTGCGGAATTCCAGTACACGCCCGTGATGCGCGAGCTCGGGCAGGCGAGCGCCAGCGCAGGCGCGGCCCGGTCGGCCGCTTCCTGACCGGGACGGCCGAAATCCCCTCCCCGCCGCATCGGCGATTCCCTGGACCGATAGCATTTCTACGGCCTGTAGTGGACTGCCAGGCCACCTGGCCGTGACGGGAGTGGAGTTGCCTCCCGCACCCTTGAACGAGGAGGCATTCGCCTTGATCCGCGCAAGCTCCGGGAAGACCGCCGCTGGCCGCCTGCTGCTCGGTGCTGGCGTCCTTGCCCTGCTGATTCCGGCCATCGCCGGGTGCGAAGCCGGAAACGGCGCACCGACGCTTGACTTCCACTCAGCGTCCTCCGGCGCGCAGAAGAACGTCGGTGACATCAGGATCACCAACATGTTCGTGCTCGGCGCGGCGGCCGACTCGACGGTCCCGGCCGGCTCGTCGGCCGGCCTGTTCCTGTCCATCTACAACGGCGGCACCAGCTCCGACACGCTGGAAAGCGTCAGCGCGCCGGGGTGGGCCTCAAGCGTCAACCTGTCCGGCGGCCCGGTCGCCCTCCCGGCGAACGCCGCACCGGTCAACCTGATGGGCCCGCAGCCCGAGGTGGTCCTTGAGAACCTGAGCAAGCCGCTGCGCGGCGGGTCGGTCCTCACTTTGACGCTGGTATTCGCGCGCGCCGGCACGGTCACGGACGTGCCGGTCCCCATTGAGCCGCAGTCGTTCCAGTGGGCCACCTTCTCTCCGCCGGCCGCCGCGCCGGCGAGCCCCGCGACGCCGACCGCCACGGCGACGCCGACCGCCGCAGGAACGGCGACCGCGGCGGGCACGGCGACCGCCACGGGCACGGCGACCGCGACCGCGAGCCCGACGGCGTCTTAACCCTGGCAGGCAAGCCAAAGCGGTCCGTCACGCCAACTCGGCTGGCCTGGCGGGCCGCTGCGTTTTCACTTCTGTCCCGCCAGCGGCGACGCTGACGCCGGAGGGCTCGCGGGTACCGCTAGCCGGCCGACTCGAACTTGTAGCCAAGTCCCCGCACGGTCACGATGTGCTGCGGCTTGGCGGGGTCGGTCTCGATCTTGGCCCGCAACCGCTTGATGTGCACGTCGAGGGTCTTAGTGTCGCCCACGTAGTCGGCGCCCCATACCCGGTCGATGAGCTGCATCCGGGTGAGCACCCGGTCGGCGTTCCGCAGCAGCACCTGGAGCAACTCGAACTCCTTGAGCGGTAGCTGCACGTGTTCGCCGCGGACGCTGACCATGTGCCGCTCCACGTCCATCCGGACCGGGCCGGCCTCGAGCGTCGCGTCGGTCGCCTCCTCCACGTCGCCGCGCCTGCGGAGGACGGCCCGCATCCGCGCCACCAGCTCCCGTGAGGAGAACGGCTTGGTCACGTAGTCGTCAGCGCCGAGTTCGAGGCCGACGACCTTGTCGATCTCGCTGTCCTTGGCCGTCAGCATGATGACCGGCACGCTTGACCGCTCGCGCAGCGAGCGGCAGACCTCGCTGCCGGGCAGCCCGGGCAGCATCAGGTCAAGCAGCACCAGGTCGGCGCCGGTACGGTCGAAGGTGTCGAGCGCGTCCGGCCCAGTCGCGCAGACGGCCACCTCGAACCCCTCCTTGCGGAGCATGTAGGAGATTGCGTCGCTGAACGATTCCTCGTCCTCGACCACGAGCACGCGTGTCACTGAAGTTCCCCTCCTGATGGGATCGGGCAGGCGGTGTGGGATCGGGCGGTGGTGATGGGGCGGGATCGGGCGGGGGCTGGGCGGGATCGGGCGGGATCGGGCGGGGAAGAGATCAGTCACGCGTCCGATCGGCACTTGTGCCATCATTGTCACTCCGGAGTGGTAGCCAGAGGGTAAAGGTGGAGCCGGCGCCCTCCACGCTCCGCACGGTGACCCGGCCGCCGTGCGCGACCGTCACGTGCTTCACGATGGCGAGCCCGAGCCCAGTGCCGCCGGTGGCCCGCGAGCGGGCCGGGTCGACTCGGTAGAAGCGCTCGAAGATCCGCTCTAGGTCACGCTCGGGGATCCCGATGCCCTGGTCGGTCACGCTGATCTCAACTCCGCCATCCCCCGGCTTCTTTACGCACACCACCACCCTGGTGCGTTCCGGGCTGTACACGACGGCATTCTCAAGCAGGTTCCGCACCGCGGTCACCAGCAGGTCTTCTTCGCCAAGCACGGTGAGCCCGCGGACGCCGATCGACGCGAGCGTGATGCCGCGCGCGTTCGCCTTCATCCGGCACCGGTCGAGCCCCTCGGCGACGACCGCGTCGATGGAAACCGGCCCCGGGTCGGGCACCGGCTCGGCCGCTTGGATCCTGGAGAGCGTGATGAGGTCCTGAACGAGGAACGTCAGCCTGGCCGCCTCCTGCCGCATCCGGCCGGCGAACCTGCGCACCGCCTCCGCGTCGTCCGCGGCGTCCTCGATGGTCTCGGCGAGCAGGGCGAGCGCGCCAACCGGCGTCTTGAGCTCGTGGCTGACGTTGGCCACGAAGTCCCTGCGCACCTCTTCGACCCGGTGCCGGTCGGTCTGGTCCTCCGCGAGCACGAGGACGAGGCCGCCGCCGCCGACGGTGCCGGAGAGCGGCGCCACCCGGACCGCGAAGGTGGTGGTCCGCCCGCCGAAGCGCGGCACGGGCACTTCGAACTCGGCCTCGCGGATCTCTCCGTCCCTGCGCACCTGCCGGGCGAGGGCAGCCAGCTCGCTGACCATGAGCCGGTCGCCCTTGACGATCCCGAAGGCCCGCGCCGCGGCGCTGGCGCGCAGCACGCGGTCCTCGCTGTCCACGACGACGGCAGAAGACGAGAGTACGGAAAGGACCGATGCTATTCCCGGCGGCAGCTTCGCGGACTGCTGCGCTGTGTGCAGCCGCGAGTTCCTCGGCTGCCGCGCTCCGCTTCCCGTGCGTGTCCTTATCGCCATGCTTCGTCCTGGAGTATGGGAGATGCGCGCCGCCAGGGCAGGGGGCACGGGCGTGACCAGACCATACTCACGTATCTGATGGTATGCGGACCTTCCCGGGTGTCGACAATCCGGAGATGGAGGGAAATTTCACTCTTTTCCCGATGTTCACCTTGTCGCAAATCATCGGACGCCCCCCAGACACGGTCCATTTGCCATCCGCTCGTCCTTAGCGGCCCTGATTCTTCACGGCCTCGGCGGCTGCCTTCGCCGCTTCCGGGTCCAGGTAACGCCCGCCGGGTACCACCGGCGCGTAGCTGTCGTCGAGCTCGTAGCACAGCGGTATGCCCGTCGGGATGTTGAGCTCGGCGATCGCCGAGTCGGAGATCCCGTCCAGGTGCTTGACGAGCGCGCGCAGCGAGTTGCCGTGCGCCACCACGAGCACCGTCCGGCCCGCCGCGAGGTCGGGAACGATCGCGTCGTGCCAGTACGGCAGCATCCGGGCGACCACGTCGCGCAGGCACTCGGTGCGCGGCCTGAGCTCGGGCGGAAGCAGCGCGTACCGCGGGTCGCCGGCCTGGGACAGCGGGTCGTCGTCGGCCAGCGGCGGCGGCGGCACGTCGTAGGAGCGGCGCCAGATCATGAACTGCTCGTCGCCGAACTCCTCGCGCGTCTGGGCCTTGTCCTTGCCCTGAAGCGCGCCGTAGTGCCGCTCGTTCAGCCGCCACGAGCGGTGAACCGGCAGCCAGCTGAGCCCCGCGGACTCAAGCGCCACGTTGGCGGTGGTGATCGCGCGGGTAAGCACCGAGGTGTACACGACATCGGGGCGAAGCCCGGCGTCAAGCAGCATCTGGCCGGCCGCCACCGCCTCCTGGCGGCCCTTCTCGGCGAGCCCGACGTCCACCCAGCCGGTGAACAGGCCTTTGGCATTCCAATCGCTTTCACCGTGACGTAGCAACACGAGGGTTCCCATGTGGTTCAGCGTAGCTGGCAGCACCACTCGCACCGACAGGGGCACTGACGCCGGGGACATGCCGGAAGATTTCAGGCCCTGGCGGGGTTGGTTACATCTGTGTCCCGCCTGTCCAATGGCCTTCCGCGACGGATAGCCACGCTCAGTGTCCACACGTCACCGCTCGATCAGCCGGGCACTGGTGACGCGGGAGGCCTGAACGTCTACGTTGTCCAGGTAGCCAAGCGGCTTGCCGCCCGCGGCACCGAGGTCGAGATCTTCACCAGGGCGGTCTGCCGGGACACGCCGCCGCTGGCTGAGCTGGCCCCTGGCGTGCTCGTCCGAAGCGTGCCCGCGGGCCCGTACGAGGAGCTTGACAAGCACGACCTGCCTGCGCAGGTATGCCAGTTCACCCTTGAGGTGCTCCGCGCCGAGGCCGCGTCAGCACCGGGCCGGTACGACCTGCTGCACGCGCACTACTGGCTGTCGGGCGTGGTCGGCGCGGCGGCCAAGGAACGCTGGGGCGTCCCGCTCGTGCAGTCGATGCACACCCTGGGCAAGGTGAAGAACGCGGCGCTGGCGGCGGGTGATGCCGTCGAGCCTGACGAGCGGATCCGCGGCGAGCTTGAGGTGGTGGCCGCGGCGGACCGGCTCATCGCCAACACGGCCGAGGAGGCGCATCAGCTGACCTCGCTGTACGGCGCGGACCCGGCCAAGGTGCAGACAGTCAACCCGGGTGCGGACCTGAGCGTCTTCCGGCCGGGCGGCCCGCATGGCGAGGCGGAGGCCAGGCGCAGTCTTGGCGTCGCGCCGGAGGCCGTAGTGCTGCTCTTCGTGGGCCGGGTGCAGCCGCTCAAGGGGCCCGACGTGGTGCTCAAGGCCGCGGCCAGGCTGCTCGAGGCCGATCCCGGCCTGCGCGGGACTCTCCAGGTAGTCCTCGTCGGCGGCCCGAGCGGGCGGCAGGAACGCGCCGATCCGGACCGGATGCGCGAGCTCGCCGCACAACTCGGTATCTCCGACGCCGTCCGGTTCGAGCCCCCGTGCCCGCAGGACGAGCTTGCGCAGTGGTACCGGGCGGCGACGCTGATGCTCACTCCGTCGCACTCGGAATCGTTCGGTCTTGTCGCGCTTGAGGCACAGGCCTGCGGCACCCCCGTGGTGGCGGCCAGCGTCGGCGGGCTGCGCACGGTCGTCAGGGACGGTGTCTCCGGTGTCCTGGTGGACGGCCACGACCCGGCCGACTGGGCCCGCGCCATCCGGCGCCTGATCGAGGCGCCGGGCCTGCTGCGGGAACTGTCGGCGGGCGCGCTGCGACACGCGTCCGCTTTCGGCTGGTCCGCTACGGTGGACCGGCTCGCCAGGGTGTATACCGGGGCCATGGACGAGGCAGCCGTCTCCCGGGGGGGCGACCCCCCGTACCCCCCGGGGCATGCCCGATGGGAAGACGACGATATCGGACATGCAGCTATCTCCCGGGGGGGCGACCCCCCGTACCCCCCGGGGCATGCCCGATGGGAAGACGACGATATCGGACATGCAGCCAGGGTCGGGGCGTAAGCCGCCATGGCGCCAGACCGCGCTGCCGCCTCCGCCGCCATCCAGTCGGCCCTTGAGGGCCTTGGCCTGGCCTACGAACGCCCGGAGCCGCACGCCTACCTGGTCCGCCTGACCGGCGAGCACAAGCTGGCCACGATGACCTGGCTGATCGCCGGGGAACACAGCCTCCAGGTCGAGGCCTTCTTCTGCCGCCAGCCGGATGAGAACCACGCGGTGTTTTACCGGTTCCTGCTTGAGCGAAGCGCACGGATGTACGGGGTGCACTTCGCGCTCGACCGGGTCGGCGACGTCTACCTGACCGGCCGGCTGCCGCTTTCCGCGATCTCTGAAGCGGAAATCGACACGCTACTCGGCTGTATGCTGACTTATTCTGATGAAATGTTCAACGAGGCGATAAAGATTGGCTTCGCCTCAGCTATACGGCGAGAATGGGCGTGGCGGGAAAAGCGGGGAGAGAGCCTAGCCAACTTGCGCCCGTTCGCCAGCCTTGTCACGGGCCAGGACAGGCAGGGGCGGGTTCGGGTGGGAGAGGGGCGGGGCCGGGTGGGAGAGAAGAAGAGCCAGGCGTGAGCACACTGGATGAGGCCAGTATCCAAGTGCACCTGCATACGATCGGGGTGCATACGATGCTGTGCGTCCTGTTCGCGCTGCTCACCGCCGGAAGCAACGCCTGCGCCGCGGTCCTGCAGCGCAAGGCGGCGGCCCAGGTGCCGCCCGAGCGGTCCATGCACGTCTCGCTCCTCGCCGACCTGCTCAGGCGCCGGGTCTGGCTGGCCGGCATCGGCATGGTCATGGTCGCGGCGGTGGCGCAGGCCGCCGCGCTCGCGACCGGCCCGATCGCCCTGGTGCAGCCGATCTTCATCATCGAGCTTCCGGTCACCCTGGTGCTCGCCGCGCTCGCCAACCACAACCGCGCGGCGCTGCGGCGGCTGCCCTGGACCGCCATCATCGTCACCACGGCCGCGCTCGGCGCCGGGCTCGCGGTCGCCCAGCCCAGCGGCGCGACCGCCGCCGCGCAGGACACCAGCTGGGTCATTGCCCTCATCGCCGCCGCCGCGTTCCTCGCCGTGCTCATCGGGACGGCCATGGGCACCAGGGGCGAGCCGCGGGCAGCGCTGCTCGGGCTCGCCGCGGCCTGCGGCTACGCGCTGACCGCGGCGCTGATGAAGAACGCGATGTCCGACCTCGACGAGGGGGCGGTGCAGTTCTTCACCAACTGGCACATCTACGCCACCGCCGCGGCGGGCGTGGGCTCGCTGTTCCTGCTGCAGAACGCGCTCCAGGCCGGCAGCCTGGTGGCATCGCAGCCGATGCTCACCGTCGGGGACGCGCTGATCAGCATCGCCCTCGGCGTGACACTCTTCAGCGAGCAACTGCGCGTGGGCTGGTGGCTGGTGCCGGAGGTCGTCGCGCTCACCGCCATCATCGTGGGCTGCGTGCAGATCTCGAAGTCCCCTCTGGCCTCAGAAGCCTCAGGCCTAGTCAGGGAAACGCCCTCGACGGTATTCTTATCACCGTGAACAGGCTGGGTGACCTTGAGCGTGCCATCATGGAAGTCCTCTGGCGGACTGATTCGGCGCTGACAGTCAGGCAAGTCAGCAACGGACTACCGCAGAGCCTGGCTCACACCACAGTGATGACTGTGCTTGACCGGCTAGCGAAGAAGGGGTTCGCGCGCAGGGAACGGGACGGCCGCGCCTGGAGGTACCGGCCCGCCGCGACCCGCGAGGCGTACGTGGCCGAGCTGATGCTGACCGCGCTGGCACAAACCGGCGACCGGGATGCGGCTCTGGCCAGGTTCGCGCAGAGCGTTTCCGGCGCAGAGGCCGAGGTTCTCCTGGAGGCCCTGTCCGGCCTCGAGCGGGAGCAGCAGGAGAGCAAGACCGAAGGAGACAGCGGGGTCGGATTATGGGGGCACTGGCCGACGCGGTACTTCTCGCCGCGGTCGCCGTGGGGAGCGTGCGATGCGCACGCGCGATGCCGCGCGTGTCCTGGCCGTGCAGGTCCCCGGCGGCCGCGATTTTGCTATGGCAGGCAGTCGGCTTGGCCAGCGGCCTCGCGGCCGTCGGCGCGCTGCTCGCCGTCGGCGTCAGCGGCGAGGAGCCGAGCACCGGGGTGCTCGGCGGGCTGGCCACTCTCACCAGGCGGCTGGCCGACGGCCAGCCCTTCGCGCCGCATCAGCCGCTCGCGCTCACCGGCATCAGGCTGACCGCGCTCGTCGCCGGCTTCGTTCTGTTCACGGTGCTCTGCGGGGTACTCGTCATGGCGTTCGCCGACGCGGTGGCGGCGCGGCACAGGCAGCGTGAGCTGCTCGCCCTGCTCGCCCACGGCGATCCCAAGGTTCCCGGCGCGCTGGTGGTGGACCACCCGACGGCCGCGGCCTACTGCCTGCCGGGCATCCGCTCGCAGATCGTGGTGAGCGTCGGCACGCTTGACCTGCTCGCCCCGGCGGAGCTCACCGCCGTGCTCGCCCACGAGCGCGCCCACCTGCGCGCCAGGCACGATCTCGTGCTGATCCCGTTCACCTCGCTGCGCCGCGCGTTCCCCAGGTCCCGGATGATCTCCCAGGCCTACCGCACGGTCGCGCTGCTCGTCGAGATGATGGCGGACGACCGCGCGCTGCGGGTCCGCGGCCTGCTGGCCAGGGAACTGGCCATGGCGCTGCTCCGGTTCGGTACCGCGTCCGCCGGTGACGCGCCGGCCGGCGCGCTGGCCGCCGCGGAGGGCGAGCTGACCGCCCGGGTGAGCCGCTTGCTGACCCCGCCGCCGCCGCTATCGCACGCCGCCCAGGCAACGGTCGTGCTCGCGGCGGCGCTGCTCGTGGCGACCCCGCTGCTGCTGCTCGTGGCGCCGTAGCGGCGCAGGATGAGGCTGATCCTGGCTGGGCCTTGACCTGCCGTTACCAGCCGCCGTACGGGCCCGAGGAGGAGCGGTTGCCCCGGTTGCCGTACTCACGGACCTTGGGCCGGACGCCGGCCAGGTAGACCGCCGCGGCGACGAACGCAAGGATCGACAGGAAGCCGGTGCCTCCGCCGTAGGCGGCCGCGGCCAGCCCGATCACGAACGCCACGCCCAGGATGATCAGCCAGATCGGCTTGGTCAGCCGTTGCGCCGCGTTGTCACCCATGGCCGCCGCCGCCGCGAATGCCGCCTTAGGCCTGATGATGGCGTCGACGAACGCCCACGCCTCGACGCCGAACGCCGCGATCGTCAGCGCCAGGAAGAAGTAGTTGAGCGGGCCGTACACCCCGCCTATTAGCGTGACCACGAGACTAACCTACCTCGCTTACTCGGGGTCTGCGCCGTCGCCGGGTTCGCCCGTCGCAGGCCGGTCAGGAACGGGCGTCTCGTCCGGCGCGGGACGGTCGCGGATGACCGCGACGACCTCCGCGGTCGGCGGCTTCTGGCTCTCCCGCCGGAAGGACTCGTAGATCTCGACGAGGACCTGCTTCTGCCGCTCCGTCAGGTGCGGGTCGGTGAGCAGCGCGGAACGGACCCCGGAGTCGCCCGGGCGGTCCTCGAGTATGCCGGCCTGCACGTACAGCGCCTCGGCCGAGATGCGCAGCCCCTTGGCGATCTGCTGCAGGATCTCCGCGCTCGGCTTGCGCAGCCCGCGCTCGATCTGACTCAGGTACGGGTTGGAGACTCCGGCCTGGTCGGCGAGCTGGCGCAGGGAGATCTTCGCCTGCTCGCGCTGCTGCCTGATGTAGTCACCGATGCTGTTCATGTTCGCCACAACTGCCATGCTAGCTCGTCTGCTTGCAGTAGCAAATCACCAGCAAGCGGTCAGGTGACCGGCACGGAGGCGAGGTGGGTCCTGGCGAAGGCCAGCGTCTCCGTCAGGTCGGCGAGCCGTTCCTCCCTAGTCGCGGCGCGCCGGGTGTTCACCTCGGCGCAGACCATTCCACGGTAGCCGGTGGCGGCGATGCCGCGTAGCAGCTCGGCGCACGGCTGCCTGCCCCGTCCTGGCACCAGGTGCTCATCGGGCACCGGCCCGTTGGACACGCCGGTGCCGTCGGCCAGGTGGACGTGCGCCAGCCGGGAGCTCAGCTCGTTGGCCATCACGATCGCATCCGACGCGGACGCGGCGGTGTGCGACAGGTCAAGCGTTACGTTCGGTACGTCGAGCTTGGTTGGATCCCAGTGCGGCGTGTAGCCGGACACCTCACTTGCCCCGGCCCGGATCGGGAACATGTTCTCGACCGCGAAGACGACGTCGGTCTCCTCGGACATCTTCGCGATGCCCTGTTCGAACCCGCGGGTGTAGTCGCGCTGCCAGCGAAACGGCGGGTGCACCACGACGGTCTTCGCGCCGAGCCGCTCGGCAAGCTCCTTGGCCCGCAACAGCTTCGCCCACGGCTCGCGGCCCCAGACGAGCTGAGTGAGCAGGAGGCCGGGCGCGTGCACCGCGAGCACGGGGACCTGGTGGTAGTCGACCAGCCTGGCGAGCGCGTCGGCGGACTGGCTCACCGGGTCGGTGTACACCATGACCTCAAGCCCGTCGTAGCCGAGGCGCGCGGCGGTCTCGAAAGCGTCCGGGGTTCGCTCCGGGTAGACGGACGAGGTGGAGAGGACCACGGGAATCTGCGGCAGCCCGGTCAACGCCCCCATCCCTCCTCCCGGCAATGCCTTGATGACACTGTCCCTCGGCGACGCGTGCCTTGCTCGCCACACCCAGCTTATGCGGCGCGCCGAGCCGATCCGGCGCGGTGCGCCCGGTAACGGCGGTCGCGCCTGAATGTCGGTGCCTGCCGGTATGGTGCGGCCATGGCAAAGTCGACGGCGGCCTTCCGGTGCACCGAGTGCGGCTGGCAGGCGGCTAAATGGGTCGGCCGGTGCGGAGAGTGCCAGGCGTGGGGCACGGTTGAGGAGACGGCCGTCCCCAGGCTCGTCCGGGCCGGGATCCGGGCGGCAGGCTACGGCGGTACCGGACCGCGGCTTGGCGGCGGGCCGGTGTCGACCGCGGCGATGCCCATCGGGAAGGTCGACGCCGCGCATGCCTCAGCCCGCCCGACCGGCCTTGACGAACTGGACCGGGTCCTCGGCGGGGGCCTGGTCCCCGGCGCGGTCCTGCTGCTCGCCGGCGAGCCCGGCGTCGGCAAGTCCACGCTGCTGCTCGAGGCGGGCGCACTGGTCGCGGCGTCCGGCCCGGTGCTCTACATCACCGGAGAGGAGTCCGCCGCCCAGGTACGGCTGCGCGCGGACCGGACCGGCGCCGTGCACGACAACCTGTACCTGGCGGCGGAAACCGACCTTGACGCGATCATCACGCACGTGTCCGCCGTGCAGCCGAGGCTGCTGATCATCGACTCGGTGCAGACGATCTCGGCGGGCGACGTCGACGGGGTGCCAGGCGGCGTGACGCAGGTCCGCGAGGTGGCGGCGGCGCTGACCGCCGTGGCCAAGGACAGGGCTATGTCCACCATCCTGGTCGGGCACGTCACCAAGGACGGCTCGGTGGCCGGGCCGCGCACCCTGGAGCACCTAGTCGACGTGGTACTGCACTTCGAGGGGGACAGGCATTCGCGGCTGCGGATGGTCCGGGCGGTCAAGAACAGGTACGGGCCGACGGACGAGGTCGGCTGCTTCGACCTCGGCGAGTACGGCCTGATCGGGCTGGCCGACCCGAGCGGCTTGTTCCTGTCCAGGCACCGCGAGCCGGTGCCTGGCACCTGCGTCACGGTCACCCTTGAGGGCCGGCGGCCGCTGCTGGCAGAGGTCCAGGCGCTGGTGGGCCACTCAGTGCTTGAGGTGCCACGCCGGGTCACCTCGGGGCTGGACGCCTCACGGGTCGGCATGGTGCTTGCGGTCCTGCAGCGTCGCGCCGAGGTGAAGGTCGGCAAGTCCGACGTCTACGCCGCCACGGTGGGCGGCGTCCGGCTCACCGAGCCGTCCGTCGACCTGGCCGTGGCGCTCGCCATCGCGAGCTCGGTGGCCAACCTGTCCCTCCCCCAGGGCATCATCGTGGTGGGCGAGGTCGGCCTGGCCGGCGAGGTGCGGAACGTGGCCGGCGTGCCGCGCCGGGTGGCCGAGGCGGAGCGGATGGGCTTCCGCCAGGCGATCGTCCCGGTCGGGTCGTCTGGCGGCTCCACGACCGGGTCCGCCGTGGAGGTCACCGAGGTGGAGGACGTGCGCGAGGCGCTCAAGGCCGCTTTCCGCGGGTAACCCGGCGATGCTGAACGCGTGGACCGGGCTCGCCTGGCCGTGGCTCATCGCCACCGCGTCGAGCGTGCCCGGCTTGCCCGCGGTCAGCGACCCGCCGCAGCCCGAAGGCCTGGTTGCCCTCGGATTCCAGGTCAGGGTCAGCACTTGCGGTACGCCAAGCGTGAAGCGGGCCGGCTTGGCCGGCGCGGGGCGGCAGGCCGCCGAGTCCCACACCACGTGGCCAGCGCGCGTCACGATCACCTGGACCGCCCCGGCGCCGAACGACAGCGTGCACGCGGCGGCCTTCGTCGAGACCGCGTACACACTGAACGCGGGCCTGGCGCCCCGCGCGTAGCTCGCCTGGCTGGTGAACAGGCTGAGCACGATGCCGGCTGGCGCGCACGGCGGCGTGCCCGCCGCGCCGGCCGTCGGGCTCGGATGGCCGCCCGTGGCCGGACGCTTGGTAATGGCCGGCGCCGTGGACGGCGGCACGGACGGTACCGCCGGCGTCGAGCTCGCCCACGCGCTGCCGGAGGCGACCGTCGGCGGCGTCAGCTGCTTGTTCGCCGCCGCCGCCGACTGGCGCGCCACGGTAGCGGCTCGCCTCGACGGCGGGTGAGCACCAGGAATGAGCCAGGCGCACACGCCAAGCGCGACCAACCCGGCGCACAGGATCAGGAACCGCCGCCGCCAGTAGACCCGGTTAGCCCCGAGGTCCCATCCCTCGTCCGTCGCGGTGTCGCACCTGGCGTCGTACGCGCTGTCGTACTCCTCGCCCACCGCCTCCTCGTCACTGTCCGCATCTATCCACATACAATCAGTATGCAATCTGTCACTTCCACCATCCGGTAGCCGCGCCGAACCGCCGGAAGTCGGTGGCTGGGGTTGCTGGGCGGGGTGCGCGGGGGATCAGGCCGGGAGGGCGAAGCGGCCGTCTGGGAGCGGGTCGACCAGGCCGTCGGCGACCAGGCCGTCTAGGGCGCGGGCGCGCTGGATGTGATCGGGCCATACCGCGTCCAGGCGGGCCTGCGCTACGGGCTCACGGGAGTCCCTGAGGACCGCCAGGAGGCGGCCACGGCACTGCCGGTCGGTTCCTTCGTATGTCTGCCCTACGGGGCGTACGGGCGCGGCTGGGCTGCCTGCGGCCCGCCAGGCGCACTGCCGGGCGACGGGACACTCGTCGCAACGGGGGGCCGCGGCGGTGCAGGTGAGCGCGCCGAGCTCCATGACAGCGACGGACCAGCGGGCCGCCGCAGCGTCATCGTCGGGCAGCAGCGACTCGGCGAGGCGGTACTCCGCCACCGAGGGCTGCGCCGTGGGGAACTCAGCCCCCGACTCCAGCCGCGCCAGCACCCGGCGGACGTTCGTATCAAGGACGGCGTGCTTGCGCCCGAAGGCGAAGACAGCCACCGCGGCCGCCGTGTAGGCCCCGATCCCCGGCAGCGCAAGCAGTTCGTCCCTGGTCGAAGGCAGTTCGCCCCCGTACTTCTGGGTCACGATCGTGGCGGTCTCGTGCAGCCGCAGCGCCCGCCTGGGATACCCCAGCCGTCCCCACTGGCGCACCGCCTCCCCGGCCGGGTCGGCCGCCTGCGCGGCGGGCGTGGGCCAGCGCACCAGCCATGCCTGGTAGGCGGGCAAAACCCGGCTCACCGGCGTCTGCTGCAGCATGATCTCGCTGACCAGCACCCCCCACGGCGACACCCCAGGCGCCCGCCACGGCAGATCACGCGCATGGTCCGCATACCACCCGAGCACCGCGTCAGCGTATGGCGAGGACATGAGGAGCATTATCCGCGATAGAGACACCCGCCACGCGGCCTTTCTCCGGCCGCTGAGAGCAGCGTGGAGGCGCTGAGGTGCTGAGGCGCCCCCGCGCACCCCGCCCGACGACTTCAGCCAACGACGACCTTGCGCAGGAAACCCAAGCCACCGACAACCTCGGATCCCAGCGGAAAACACGGAGCGGGCCGGGAACGTGTGTTCCCGGCCCGCTCTCGCGCTGGGTGGAGGTGGGTTGGTTAGCCGATGGCCTGGGCGGTGCCCGGGCCCTCGGCGGCCGGACCGGCGGCCGGGTTGGTGCCGCTGGAGGGCTCGCTTGCCGTGGCGGCGACCAGGGCGGCCGCGTCGGGCACCGAGTCCGGCTTCGGCCGGCTGGTGAAGGTGAACTTCGCCGCCTCGCCGCTGCCCTCGGTATCCACGATCACGATCGTTCCCGGCCGGAGCTCGCCGAACAGGATCTTCTCGGACAGCATGTCCTCGATTTCCCGCTGGATCGTCCGGCGGAGCGGCCGCGCGCCGAGCACCGGGTCGTACCCGCGCTCGGACAGCAGCGTCTTCGCGGCAGGCCGGAGCTCGATGCCCATGTCGCGGTCCTTGAGCCGATCGTCGAGCTTGGCGATCATCAGGTCGACGATCTCGAAGATCTCTTCCTGATCCAGCTGGTGGAACACGATGATGTCGTCGACGCGGTTCAAGAACTCCGGCCGGAAGTGCTGCTTGAGCTCCTCGCCGACCTTCGACTTCATCCGGTCGTAGGACCCGCGGGCCTCGCCTGCCCGGGCGAAGCCGACCGACACGCCCTTGGAGATGTCTCGCGTCCCCAGGTTCGTGGTCATGATGATCACGGTGTTCTTGAAGTCGACCATCCTGCCCTGCGCGTCGGTGAGGCGCCCGTCCTCAAGGATCTGCAGCAGCGAGTTGAAGATGTCCGGGTGGGCCTTCTCGATCTCGTCGAAGAGGACCACGGAGAACGGCTTGCGGCGGACCTTCTCGGTCAGCTGGCCGCCCTCCTCGTAGCCGACGTAGCCGGGCGGGGAGCCGAACAGCCGGGAGACCGTGTGCTTCTCCATGTACTCGGACATGTCCAGCATGATCAGCGAGTCCTCGTCGCCGAACAGGAACTCCGCGAGCGTCTTGGAAAGCTCGGTCTTACCGACGCCGGACGGGCCGGCGAAGATGAACGAGCCGCCAGGGCGCTTGGGGTCCTTCAGCCCGGCGCGGGTGCGCCTGATGGCCTGGGACAGCGCCTTGATCGCGTCATTCTGGCCGATGACCCGCTTGTGCAGCTCATCCTCCATGCGAAGCAGCCGCTGCGACTCCTCTTCGGTGAGCTTGAAGACGGGGATGCCGGTCGCGGTGGCGAGGACCTCGGCGATGAGCTCCTCGTTGACCTCGGCGACGACATCCATGTCGCCGGCCTTCCACTCCTTCTCCCTGGCGGCCTTCTTGCCAAGCAGCTGCTTCTCCGTGTCCCTGAGGGCGGCCGCCTTCTCGAAGTCCTGGGAGTCGATGGCCGACTCCTTCTCCTTGCGGACCTGAGCGATCTTCTCGTCGTACTCGCGCAGGTCCGGCGGCGCCGTCATCCGGCGGATACGCATCCGGGACCCGGCCTCGTCGATCAGGTCGATCGCCTTGTCGGGCAGGAACCGGTCGCTGATGTAGCGGTCGGCCAGCTGCGCGGCGGCGACCAGGGCGCCGTCCGTGATGGACACCCGGTGGTGCGCCTCGTACCGGTCGCGCAGGCCCTTGAGGATCTCGATCGTGTGCGCGATCGTCGGCTCCGCCACCTGGATCGGCTGGAAGCGGCGCTCAAGAGCAGCGTCCTTCTCCAGGTACTTGCGGTACTCGTCGAGCGTGGTGGCGCCGATCGTCTGCAGCTCACCGCGGGCGAGCATGGGCTTGAGTATGGACGCCGCGTCGATCGCGCCCTCGGCCGCGCCCGCACCGACGAGCGTGTGGATCTCGTCGATGAACAGGATGATGTCGCCGCGGGTGCGGATCTCCTTGAGCACCTTCTTGAGGCGCTCCTCGAAGTCACCGCGGTACCGGGAGCCGGCGACGAGCGCGCCGAGGTCGAGCGTGTACAGCTGCTTGTCCTTGATCGTCTCCGGGACCTCGCCCTTGACGATCTTCTGCGCGAGTCCCTCGACCACCGCGGTCTTGCCGACGCCAGGCGCGCCGACTAGGACCGGATTGTTCTTGGTGCGCCGCGACAGCACCTGCATGACCCGCTCGATTTCCTTCTCACGGCCGATCACCGGGTCAAGCTTGCCTTCGCGGGCGCCCTGGGTGAGGTTGCGGCCGAACTGGTCGAGCACCAGCGACGTCGACGGCGCGGTCTCGGTGGAACCGCTCGCGGCCGACGTCGGCTCCTTGCCCTGGTAGCCGTGGAGCAACTGGATCACCTGCTGGCGGACCCGGTTCAGGTCCGCACCGAGCTTGACCAGGACCTGCGCGGCAACGCCGTCGCCCTCCCTGATCAGGCCAAGCAGGATGTGCTCGGTCCCGATGTAATTGTGGCCGAGCTGCAGCGCCTCACGCAGCGAAAGCTCAAGCACCTTCTTCGCACGGGGGGTGAACGGGATGTGCCCCGACGGCGCCTGCTGGCCCTGGCCGATGATCTCCTCGACCTGCTGCCGCACCGCCTCCAGGCTGATCCCGAGCGACTCAAGCGCCTTGGCCGCCACCCCCTCGCCCTCATGAATGAGGCCGAGCAGGATGTGCTCCGTGCCAATGTAGTTGTGATTAAGCATCCTGGCTTCTTCTTGCGCCAGGACAACAACCCGCCGCGCCCGGTCGGTGAACCTCTCGAACATGTCGTCGCTCTCCTCACAGCGGGATCCGGCAGGCTTCGGCGTGCCTGCCTGCTCCGCATGGTAGCCGCGTGCCCGACCCTGTACGTAACGCGATTATGCGCCAACTACAGGAAACGTTCCCCGGACACCGCTCCTTCACCCCATCCAACAGCGCCAATTGGCGCCATAGTTCCAAGTACGCCACCAGCGAACGCGCTGAGTAGGGCAACGATACGCCCCGAGCGAACATGGTCTGCCGCGGCGCACCCGCGGCGGGCGAAGCTGCGGTGAAGGGACGGCCCCGGCGGCCCGCCGGCCCACGGGCCGCCGCCTGCCCGCCGCGACGGCGGGCCCTGGACGCTTACGCGGTGTGCTCGGTAAGAGGTACTTGAGCCGCCGCGGATGAGGGATGCTAACGACAGTCGAGATGCCTAGTGCGCCGCTTCGTACTCGGCGACGATGTTAGCCGGGATCCGGCCACGCTCATTGACCTTGTGCCCGTGAGACCGGGCCCACTCGCGGATTCGCGCGCTCTGCTCGCGCCCGGCGCCGTTGCGCTGACGACGGCGCCGAACCTGAACGCCGCCGGATTTGCGCGCGTGTTCCACATACTGGGTTAGCTCGCCCCGTAGCTCGTCCGCGTTGCCAGAGCTGAGATCGATCTCATAGGCGACGCCGTCAAGCCCAAAGCTCACGGTCTCAGTTGCCTCACTACCGTCGATGTCGTCGACCAGTAGCACCTGTACCTTCTGCGCCATGGAGATTCAGCCCTTCTGCGGTGCAACCATTTTCGGATGCTAAACATATACCCAGGTCTTGAAGCGCACAATTCAGGGTGTGCAGTTTCTTCGCATCCGGATAGCCGCACGGGAACTGCAACGGTCGATGGCGCAACGGAAGTTCACGTCTTGTATCTGTCAAGTGACGTATCGAACAATGGGCGCACACTCGGCATATCGCCCAGCCGGACCGGGGATGTGCGCAAACTCACTGCGTGAACTGCGGTAGTTATGTTCCGCGGACGACGCCCGGACTGGGCCGGCCAAAGAGCAAGCGCATCGGGCGCGCATAGGATCTGTGCGCAAGTGCGCAGGACCGCGCCTAGATAAACCGTGGATGTCGCTAAATGTCAGCTTCTGCCCTGCTTTTGCTCCGCGGGTTCCTCGGCCCGCTTGTCCGCGGTCTCCGCCGCTTGCGGGCGGGCACGGCGCTTCGGAGCCAGTTCCCTGCGCACGAGGACCCATGCGCCGACGAGAAAAGCGGCGCAGACAATCGCCGGCGGGGCGAGCGCGGCAAGATCCTGCAGCATGAAAGGTCTACCTCGGCCCATGTGGTCAGTCGCGGTCTGCCGCGGTTCGGTGCGGGCATGGCACGGCGACCAGACACTACTGGAGATGTGCCCGCACTAGGCACTCTACCCGCCGGCCGGAAACCGCCAGCCGGCCTGGCGCGGTGCTCATCGCCGGCCCCAGGGGCCCAGTCGCCCGCGAAGGCTGTTTCCGGGGGCTAACAAACGCAGCAGCATGCGCGTGTTTCCCAGGGTGTTAGGTTTCACCCGGTCCAGGTCGAGGAACTCCGCGACGCCGTCATCGTAAGACCTGAGCAACTCTGCGTACACTTCGGGCGAGACCGGCGTTCCGTTGATTTCACGGAAACCATGGCGGGCGAAGAACGCGACCGCGAAGGTCAGCACGAAAACGCGCCTTACGCCCACCGCCCTCGCCCGGTCAAGCAACTCATCGACGATGAGATGCCCGATGCCCGCGCCCCGCCTGCGTTCATCAACCGCGACGGTTCTGAGCTCCGCGAGGTCCTCCCACATAACGTGCAGCGCGCCACATCCGACAACGGCGCCGTCGGCGGACGCCTCGGCGACGGTGAACTCGAGGATGTCTTCGTAAAGGTTCACCGTGTGCTTCTCGAGCAGCCGTCGCGACCCGGTGTTCTGATCGATCAGCCCACGGATTTCAGCCACGTCCGTGGTGCGCGCTTGCCTCACTATGTGCTCCATCGCGGGACTACTGTAGCGCTTAATTACAATCGGGCAGGCTCGCCGAGTATCGACATGGCCATCCGAAAAGCGCTTCGCCTCGCTACCACTCCGTTACGATCCGGCATCGACACGAGGTCCGCTTTACCACAAACTAGGCATTCCTCGCATGCGAACACTGATGCTGTCATAATTAGAAAACTTCTCCCGAGTCGGTTGGCACCGCGATCACGATCTAATATCGTGCATCGACGTGCGTACAGTTAGCCGACGGCTCGCTCCAGTTGCCGCGGTCGCGGTTACCGTGACCGTGCTGCTACAGGGCGGCACCAGCCAGGCGCAGACGGTCGCCTCGACGCCGTCGCTCAAACAGCTTGTCGCGCAGGCGACCCAGCTGTCGAACGAGGTCGACTCACTCGGCCAGCAGTACGACGGCCTGCAGATCCAGCTCGCGCACGCCAACTCAGAGGTCAAGATCGCCAAGCAGGCGGCCGCCCGGGCAGAGGGGGCGATGGCGAGCGGCCAGAAGACCGTCGGTCAACTCGCTGCCATGAGTTACATGAACGGCGGCATGGACCCCACGCTTCAGCTGCTCACCAGCGGTAACCCCCACCTGTTCCTCGGCCAGGCCTCCACGATGGAGCAGCTCCACGACGAGGCGGGCATGCGGGTGACCATCCTGCAGCACCTGCAGGTCACCGCGCAGCGGGCACAGGTGACCGCCAACGAAGAGATCGCCACCGCCAACCAGCTCAAGTCAGAGATCGACAGCAAGGTGAAGAGCATCAACGCCAAGCTGGGCGTGCTGAACAGCTCGGCGATGACACAGGCGATGGCGGTCTTCGCCAAGACCGGCTCCTACCCCGACGTAGTGCTGCCCGAGGCCACCAACGTCGGCACGACGGCGCTGCGCGCGGCGCTGACGCAGCGTGGCAAGCCGTACATCTGGGGCGCGGCGGGCCCGGACTCCTACGACTGCTCCGGCCTTGTCGTCTGGGCATTCGCCCAGGAGGGCATTTCGTTGCCGCACTACACCGGCTCGCTGTGGAATTCCGGCCTGCACGTGTCCCGGGCCGACCTGGAGCCTGGCGACCTGGTGTTCTTCTTCGCCGACATCAGCCACGTCGGCATCTACCTCGGCAACAACCTGATGGTCGACGCGCCGAGCACCGGCCAGGTCGTCCAGGTGCAGCCGATCTTCGACGGGTACGTCGGCGCGGTCCGCATCGCCTGAAGTTAGGCTCCGGGGCGGACAAAGGGGAACAGGATCGTCTCCCTGATGTTCTCGCCGGTGAGCATGATCATCAGGCGGTCCATGCCCATGCCCATGCCACCGGACGGCGGCATCGCGTACTCGAGCGCGAGCAGGAAGTCCTCATCCAGTTCCATGGCCTCAGGGTCGCCGCCCGCCGCGAGCAGCGACTGCGCGGTGAGCCGCTCGCGCTGCACAACGGGGTCCACCAGCTCCGAGTAGCCCGTGCCGAGCTCGGTGCCGAACGTCACCAGGTCCCACCGCTCGGCAAGCCGCGGGTCTGAGCGGTGCTGCCTGGTGAGCGGCGATACCTCGACGGGGAAGTCGCGGTAGAACGTCGGCTCCACGGTCTGCTTCTCCACCAGCCGCTCGTACATCTCGAGCACGACCTGGCCCCGGTTCCACGACGGCTGGAGCGGCACGTCGAGCTTCTCGCACAGCGTCAGCAGCTCAGGCAGCTCGGTGTCCGGCGTGATCTCCTCGCCCGCCGCCAGGGAGATCGCGTCGTGCACGCTCAGCGTCCGCCACTCACCGCCGATGTCCCATTCCGAGCCGTCGGCCCGGCGGATCACCGTGGAGCCGAACGCCGCGACCGCCGCGTTCTGCACCATCTCCTTCGTCAGCTCGCCGATCCCGTTGTAGTCGGAGTACGTCTCGTAGGCCTCGAGCATGGTGAACTCGGGGTTGTGCGTGGTATCCACGCCCTCGTTCCTGAAGATCCGCCCGATCTCGAAGACCGACTCGATCCCGCCGACCACCAGGCGCTTGAGGTAGAGCTCGAGCGCGATCCGCAGGTACAGCTTCGAGTCGTAGGCGTTGCCGTGGGTGATGAACGGCCGCGCGTTCGCGCCGCCGTGCAGTCCGGTGAGCACCGGCGTCTCTACCTCGAGGAAGCCGCGGGAGATCAGCGTGGACCGCACCGACTGGACCACCGCGGAGCGCGTCTCCGCGAGCTGCCTGGCGCGCGGGTTGACGATCAGGTCGACGTACCGCTGCCTGACCCGCGACTCCGGGTCGGTGAGCCCGGCGTGCTTCTCCGGCAGCGGCCGCAGCGACTTGGCGGTGATCGCGAAGGAGCTGGCCAGCACGGAAAGCTCGCCGGACCGCGAGGTGATCACCTCGCCGGTCACCCCGACATGGTCACCGAGGTCGATGTCCCGCTTCCACCGGGCAAGCTCGTCCTCGCCAACGCTGGCGAGCGAGATCATCACCTGGATGTCGCCGGTGCCGTCGCGCAGCGTCGCGAAGCAGAGCTTGCCGCCGATCCGGGAAAGGATCACCCGTCCCGCCACGCCTACGGTCTCACCGGTGGCCGTGTCCGGCGGAAGTGAGCCGTGCGCGGCGCGGAGCGCGCCGATCGTGGTGGTGCGCGGGTAGCCCACCGGGTAGGGCTCGATGCCCGACTCGAGCATCCGGGAGCGCTTCTCCAGCCGGACGCGCACCTGCTCGGGAACTTCCGCGGGGGGTACACGGACCCGCTCGGGACCCGCGGGCCCGATATCCTCGCCCTTCATCGGGCCTTCCGCGGGGGGTACACGGACCCGCTCGGGACCCGCGGGCCCGATATCCTCGCCCTTCATCGGGCCTGCCGCGGGGGGTACGGGGGGTCGTCCCCCCGGGAGATAGCTGTCGTCAACCACGACCGAAGGCTACCGGGGATCGCTCACCTGGGGCACATCGTTTGCGGCGTCGCCGTCGGCGCGGACGCCGTCCGTGCGCAGGCTGGTCCCCGCGTTCCGCTCCCACGCCAGCCGCAGCCCGATCAGCGTGAGCCACGGCTCGTGCGCGTCGATGATCGGCACCTCCTCGATCACCAGCGGTGCGAGCCCGCCGGTGGCGATCACCGTCACCGCGCCCGGGTCGTCAGGTGACAGCTCGAGCGCCATCCGCCGCGCGATCCCCTCGACCTGCCCGGCGAATCCGTACACGATCCCCGACTGCAGTGCCTCGACCGTGTTCTTGCCGACGACCCGCGGCGGCCTGGTCAGCTCCACCTTGAGCAGCTGCGCCGCGCGCCGCGACAGCGCGTCCACGGAGATCTCGATACCGGGCGCGAGCGCCCCCCCGACGAACTCGCCCTTCGCGCTCACCGCGTCGAAGTTGGTCGACGTGCCGAAGTCCACGACGATCGCCGGCCCGCCGTACAGGTGCACGGCGGCGAGCGAGTTCATGATGCGGTCGCTGCCGACCTCCTTGGGGTTGTCCATGCGGATCGGCACCCCGGTCTTCACGCCCGGCTCCACGATCACAGCAGGCACGTCAGGGTAGTACCGGCGGCACATCTCGCGCATCTCGTGCAGCACAGACGGCACTGTGGAGCACAGCGAGATCCCCGCCAGGTCCGACTCTTTGATCACGGTGGACCGGGCGAGCAGGCCGTACAGCAGGGCCGCGATCTCGTCCGCCGTCCGGTCCGGCACCGTCGCGATCCGCCAGTGCTCGACGATGGTGTCCCCGTCGAACACGCCGAGCACCATGTTGGTGTTCCCGATGTCAATCGTCAGCAGCATGCCGCTCCGTCCCGAATCCCACTGTCACGTTGTCGATGAGCCTGGTGGTGCCCACCCGCGCGGCGGTGGCGAGCACGGCCGGGCCGTGAAAATCAAGATCATCAAGCCGAACGGGGGCATAGCTCCGCGCGTCGACGAGCGCGAGGTAGTCCACGCGCGGCGACGTGCCCGCGGGCTGCGTTCGCCCGGTCCCGTCAAGCGCGGTGCCGCCGTGAAGCGTGGCGTGGTCAAGCACCGCCCGCGCGGCGGCGAGGACCGCGGCCGGCCCGGCCTCGGAGGCCGCCGCGCCCGCCGAGAGCGCCCGGTAGAGCACCGGTGCCACGGCCCGCTCCTCGGGGGACAGGTACTTGTTCCTGCTCGACAGGGCCAGCCCGTCGGCGGCCCGCACCGTCGGCACCCCCTCGATCTCTATCCCGAGCCCGAAGTCGGCGCACATCCTGCGCACGAGCACCAGCTGCTGCGCGTCTTTCTGCCCGAACACGGCGATGTCCGGGCGGACCAGGCTGAACAGCTTGAGCACCACGGTCAGTACGCCGTGGAAGAACCCGGGACGGAACTCGCCCTCAAGAATCTGCCCGGTCGGCCCAGGGTCGACCCTGATGAGCTGCTCCTGCGGGTACACCTCGCGGACCGAGGGCGCGAAGACCAGGTCGACACCCTCCGCCTGACAGTCGGCCAGGTCCGCGTCGAGCGTGCGCGGGTAACTGTCCAGGTCCTCATTCGGGCCGAACTGGAGCGGGTTGACGAAGATCGAGACCGCCACCACGCCGCCGGGCCCCGCAAGATCGCGCGCCCGGCGCAGCAGCGCCCGGTGCCCGTCGTGCAGCGCCCCCATGGTGGGCACCAGCACAGTTGGTCCCCCGGGGGGACGACCCCCCGGGCGAATACTCCAATTTTGCCCATGCTGCTCAGCAATTTCCTCGGCCGAACGCAAAATTGGAGTATTCGTACCCCCCGAGGCGCGCCCGATGGCTCCGCCATCGTATCGGGCGCGCCGTCCCAGCTCTGCCAACACAGCCGCCAGTTCGGCCCGTGTCCTGGCCACGATCATCGGCGGTCTCCGAGCACGTCGAGCAGGCGCTCCGCGTCGCTCGCGCTCAGCATTCCCGCAGCGAGCGCCCGGTCGGCGGTCAGCCGGGCGAGCGCGAGGTAAGCGGGCAGCGCGCCGGGCTCCGCCGCCGCGATGGCCGCCACGTGCGCGGCTACCGTACTGCCGTCGCCGCGGGCTACCGGACCGGTCAGTCCCGCGTCGCCGAACCGGAGCGCGTTGTCGAGCGCGGCGCCGAGCAGCGGGCCGAGCATTCGGTTCGGGTTCTCCGCGCCCGCGTCGCGCAGCAGCGTCGCCGCCTCGGCGACCAGGGTGACCAGGTGGTTGGCGGCGAATGCGAGCGCGGCGTGGTACAGCGGGCGGTCCTGCTCCGCGATGAACACCGGCTCGCCGCCCATCTCGATGACAAGAGCCTCGCCGGCCGCGCGCAGCGGTTCCGGCGCGGTCACCCCGAAGCAGACACCCTTGATCCGGTCCACGTCGTCCTCGCGCCCGGTGAAGGTCATCACCGGGTGCAGCGCGAGCGGCAGCGCGCCGGCCCTGGTGGCTGGGTCGAGCACGCTCGTGCCGTGAGCGCCGCTCGCGTGCATCACCAGCCGCCCGGCGTACGGCGCCTCGGTGGCCGCGAGCCCGGCGACAAGGGCGGGCAGCACGTCGTCGGGAACAGTGAGCAGCACCAGGTCCGCTTCCGCGAGGACCCCGGCCGGCTCAGTGAGCCGAGCGCCGGGAAAGTTGTCCCGCGCCCGCTGCTTGGACCGCTCGGAAACGGCCGCCGCCGCGGTCACCTGGTGCCCGGCTCGCTGCAGCGCCCGCGCGAGCGCGATCCCGGCCCGCCCGGGCCCGATCACGCCAACCCGCAGCCGTGCCGGGTGTTCGCTAGTTCCAGTCTCCACCGGTACCGGACAGCCCCCTCTTCCGCTGGCCAACGCCTGACAAGGATAGTCCCCGCGCCCATGCCGCCGCTGCGCGCGAGCCCCGCCCACCCGCAGCCATACGGTTTCTGGCCCAGAGTTCCACCACGCCTGCGCGGCGCGCCGGTCCGTGACAGGTGTGGCTAGTGGTGGAAGGGGGAAAGGCGGGGCGGCGGCACGGAGTCGTCGTCGTTGTCGGGGTTCTTCGGTACGCGGCAGCAGTACTCGAGGAACAGGGCGGCGGCGATCAGCACGAGGCAGGCGCCGAACGACAGGCTGGCGTTGACCAGGTCGCTGCGCGGGGTCGGCGCATTCGTCATCCCCGACAGGTAGCTGATGAAGCCCGCGCAGACCCCGGCGAGCAGCGCCGCAGTCATCGAGCTGGCCTTGGCGAGCGCGACCATCCGGGCGACGAACAGCGGCGGTGCGGGACGCGCTCCTGGCCGTCCCTGGATGCGAGCCCGGAGGTCGCGGCCCGTCCAGGCCTCCGCGCCCGCCGCGATCAGCAGCGCTGGCACGCCGGTCCAGCTGAGCGGCGGCAGGCTGGTGTAGACGGCGGTGAGCACCGCCCAGGTCACCGCTCCGGCGAGAACGGCGAGGAGCACGAGCGTCCTTGACCGGGTAGGTCTCACGATTCCGCCCAGGGGGTTACGAGGGCCGCGCCGTTACGGCGGATGCCCGAGGCGTCGACGCCGGCGAGCAGCTCCGCGACCGGCCCGCGACCGGGAAGCTCGGCCGCCGGGTCAATGTCGTGCCAGGGCGCGAGCACAAAGGCTCGCTCGTGCGCCCTGGGGTGCGGCAGCGTCAGCTCCGGGTCGTCGCTGCGCTCGCCGGACACCGTGATGACGTCGATGTCGAGGGTCCGCGGGCCCCAGCGGACCACGCGCACCCGGTCGAACGCCGCCTCGATCTCATGCAGCCGGCCGAGCAGCTCACGAGACGGGAGGGTGGTCTCGGCCAGGACCACGGCGTTCAGGTAGTCGGGCTGCGGAGGCCCGCCTACCGGCACGGTCTCGTAGACCGGGGAAACGGCGATCACGCGCACCTCCGAGAGCCCCGCGATGGCGTCCACGCCACCTTGGAGTATGTCTCGCCTGTCTCCGAGGTTACTGCCAAGGGCAAGCACGACCGTCCGGCCACCGCGCCCGGTGCGCGCCGTCATGAACGCGCGGCGGCGCGGTAGGCGGCCGCTACCCGGACCGCGTCGACGTTCGCCGGTACCTGGTGGACGCGGACGCACCACGCGCCTGCCGCCGCGGACAGCGCGGTGATGGCGGCTGTCGCCGCGTCGTTCTCCAGGAATGGCCGCGGCTCGCCGCCGGAGTCGAACAACCTGCTCAGGTACCGCTTACGCGAGGCGCCGACGAGCACGGGGTAGTCGCGGCCGCCGATCGTGGCGAGCTCACTCAGCCCGGCGAGCAGCTGCCAGTTGTGCGCCTCGGCACCACGTGGGGCGGGGTTCTTGCTGAACCCGAGTCCGGGGTCGAGCACGATCATTGACGGGTCGACGCCCTCGGCGGTCACCGCGCCGACCCGCTGGGCGAGCTCGTCGTGCACCTCGCGGACCACGTCCTGGTAGACGGCCCGCTTCTCCATGTCGTGGCTGTGCCCGCGCCAGTGCATCACGACGTAGGGCACCCCGGCCTTGGCCACCAGCCGGGGCATGTACGGATCGGCGAGCCCGCCGCTGACATCATTGACCAGGCTGACGCCCGCATCGACCGCCCACTGCGCGACCTGGGCGCGCATCGTGTCCACGCTGACCACGGCCCCCGCCTTGACAAGCTCGGTGATCACCGGCTTGACCCGGCGCAGTTCCTCATCGGCCGGGATCCGCTGCGCACCCGGCCTCGTCGACTCGCCGCCGACGTCGATGATGTCGGCGCCCTGAGCGATCAGCTCAAGGCCGTGCTGGATCGCCGCATCGGCGCCGAACCAGCGCCCGCCGTCGGAGAACGAGTCGGGCGTCACGTTAACCACGCCCATGACCAGGCATCGGTCGGCCCGAGGCGCCCCTGCGAGACCAGGCAGATTGACCATAACGGGAATGGTAGCCAGCCGGCCCCGGTCAGCGCGGGCGGGCCCGGCCGGCCGCGGGCGTGCGGTCAGGCCTGCTCCACGCGGACGTCGGGCGTACGGCTGCCCTGACGACGCCCGGCCAGGGCGAGGCGGCGCGCCGTCCGGCGCACGTACCGCTTCACCTCAACCTTCGGCCAGACGAGGAACGCCTCGGCCTCGAGGGCGGCGAGCGCGATGCGCGGCGCGTCCCGGCTGCTGGTGAAGACGAAGAAGCGCGGCTCCCATACAGGGGCGAACTTCGCGTTGAACTTGTAGAGCGACTCGATCTGGAACCACCGGGACAGGAAAACGAGCAGCCCGCGCCACGCTTTCAGTACCGGCCCCGCGCCGATCCGCTCGCCGCGCTCGAGCGCGGCGCGGAACATGGCGAAGTTCAGCGAGACGCGCTTGATGCCGAGCTCGGGAGCGGCCTTGATGGCCTCGACGATCAGGAAGTCGTTCAGCCCGGCCTGCGCGGTCTTGTCGCGTCGCATCAGGTCGAGGGAGAGCCCGTCGTTGCCCCACGGCACGAACTGCAGCACGGCGCGGAGCACGCCGTCCTCCTTGGCGGTCACCAGGACGCACTTCTCATCGCCGGGGACCCCGAGGCGGCCGAGCGCCATCGAGAAGCCCCGCTCGACGTGGGTGCCCCGCCAGCGGTCCGCCTCCCTGATCACCCGTTCGAGCTCCTGCTGCGGGATGTCACCGACCCGGCGGACCTCCGCGGTGTAGCCGTTCTTGGCGACGCGGTTGACCATCTGCCTGACGTTGCGCATCTGGCGGCCGGAGAGGCTGAAGTCCGCGACGTTGACGATGGCCTCGTCGCCGAGCTCCAGGGCGGTCAGGTCGCCCTCGCGGCACCACACCTCGGCGCCGAGCTCGCTGCAGCCCATCACCGCGGGGCGCCACGCGTGCCGCGCCGCCTCGCTGAGGAACTCGGCGATGGCGCCCGGCCACGCCTCCGAGTCGCCGAGCGGGTCGCCGGCGGCCAGCATCACGCCTGACACCACGCGGTAGCAGACACCCGACTTGCCCGACGGCGACCAGATCACGCTCTTGTCGTCGCGCAGCGCGAAGTAGCCGAGCGAGTCGCGGTCGCCGTACCGGTCGAGCAGCTCGCGGATCCGCGCCGTGTCGACGTCGCCGAGCCCCGGCCGCGGCCGGTCCGAGCGCAGGAACAGGTAGATGGTGACGACGACCGTGAACACGCCGAGCCCGCTGGTAAGGAAGTGGTACAGGTCGCCGCGGGCGTCGGACGCCCACGCGATAGTCACCGGCCCGGACACGCCGACAAGCTCGTACGCGACGTCCTGCAGTCGCTGGACAAACGAGTAGCTGCCGGAAAGCGGCCCGACCTGGAGGTAGCCGAGGCCGATCGCGAAGTCCAGCACGACGAGGACGACGAAGGCCCGCAGCGCGGCCCGCCGGTTGCGCGGGTCGGCGACCGCGTAGAACTCCTCGTGCCGGTACAGCAGAACGGCGAGCAGCGCGATCGCCACGAACCCGGAAACGGGGACGGGGTGCGGGAAGTGCAGGAAGTGGATGACGATATCGAACACGAGCAGCGCGATAACCGCCTGCCACGCGCGCCGCTTGCGGCGCCGCAGCCCGCGGGCGAGCATCAGCAGCAGCAGGCCGATAAGCACGTCAGAAGTCCGGGTGACGTTAGTGAGCGTCCCCGGCACGACGGCGTTAACCCTGTGCGCTTCCAGTGCCTGGTGCCAGGCCGGCTTGAAGACGGCGAGCACATCGGACAGGCCGATGAGGAGGGTGAGCAACGCGGCGACGGCGGGAATCCAGGTCAGCCGCCTACCATGCTTGCGCTCGGGTGAGCTGTCTCCCGGATCACGCGCGCGCGATACGTCGCTCTCGGTCATCTCAAATCTCTTGTCAGGCCCCGAATCACGGATGAGCGGAGTAGTCATGACATCCTTGTCAATCAATGCCCATTCCCCGATCTGCTAAAGATCTTCCTAAGCGGTACGGCGGCCAGGCACGCGCGACGGCAGGCACCGTCTTAGCAAGTTCTCCATAGACACGGTACCTCCAAGCCACCCTGATCAGCGGAACGAGCGGTAAAGACTGAGGTATTTCTCCCGTCCTGCCCGAAGTCCCCGCAGGCAAGGCGCTGGGATGAAAAGTCCCCTGCTAGCCGGCAATCAATAAGACGGACGACGGCGGTGATCGGTTCAAACAATTCGGACCGTTTTCCACTACCCGTCACAAAGCGGCCAAACAGGGGCATACCGCCCGCAGTTAATCCGGAGGAAACCTCCGGATTAACGCGCGGGCGTTATTTCATGCCGAAGAGCAGCGACATCGCCTCGGCGCGGGTCCTCGCATCCTTGCGGAAGATGCCACGGACGGCGGACGTCACGGTCGTCGCGCCCGGCTTGCGCACCCCGCGCATGGACATGCACAGATGCTCGCACTCGAGCACCACGATCACCCCGCGCGGCTCCAGGATCCGCATCAGGGCGTCGGCGATCTGGCAGGTCATCCGCTCCTGCACCTGCGGCCGCCTGGCGTAGACGTCGGCCAGCCTGGCGAGCTTGGACAGGCCGGTGATCTCGCCCTTGTCGTTCGGTATGTAGCCGATGTGCGCCTTGCCGAAGAAGGGCACCAGGTGATGCTCGCACATGCTGTAGATCTCGATGTCCCGCACGAGCACGATCTCGTCGTGCTCGGAGTCGAAGACAGTGGTCAGCACGTCCTCGGGACGCTGCCGCAGGCCGGCGAACTGTTCCGCGTACATCCTGGCGACCCGCGCCGGCGTGTCGAGGAGCCCGTCGCGCTGCGGGTCCTCGCCGAGCGCCAGAAGGATCTCGCGGACCGCGCGCTCGATCCTTTGCCGGTCTACCTGCGGCTGACCGGGCGCGTCCTTTTCAGCCGCGGCCCGCAGGTCCACCTCGGCCGTGGGCCGTCCGTCGATCGCCATGAGTTCAGTCGCTGCCGTCGGATGAGCCGGAGTCAAGGCCGAAGCCGAGCGCCTGGCCGTTCGACGGGCCCGGGATGCCTTCAAGGCCCGAGCTCGCCGCGAGCGCCAGCTCCTTGGGCGACATGACCGGCGGCCGGTCGGACGGCAGCCGCTTGCCGTAGCCGGTGTAGGTGCCGCGAATCTGCCGCTTCTGCACCGGCGCGAACACCTCGAGCACCTGCTTGCGGGACAGCGTCTCGTGCTCAAGCAGCTGGAGGACGAGGTGGTCGAGGACGTCGCGGTACTCGACGAGCACCTCCCACGCCTCGTCGTGGGCGGCCTCGATCATCCGCTTGATCTCCTCGTCGATAGCGGACGCGATCTCCTCGGAGTAGTCCCTGCTGTGCGATCGGTCCATGCCAAGGAACGGCTCCGCGTCGCCGCTGCCGAACTTCCGCGCGCCGAGCCGCTCGCTCATGCCGTACTCGGTGACCATGGCCCGGGCGATCTGGGTGGCCTTCTCGATGTCGTTGGCCGCGCCGCTCGTCGGCTCGTGGAAGATGATCTCCTCCGCGGTCCGTCCGCCGAGCAGCATTGCCAGCTGGTCCTGCATTTCGGCGCGGGTGGTCAGGAACTTGTCCTCGGTCGGCAGCGCCATCGTGTAGCCGAGTGCCCGGCCGCGGGGGATGATCGTGACCTTGTGCACTGGGTCGGCGTTGGCCATCGCGTGCCCGACGAGGGCGTGCCCGCCCTCGTGGTAGGCGATCAGCTTCCGTTCCTTCTCCGACAGCAGCACACTCTTGCGCTGGGGCCCGGTCATCACGCGGTCGATGGCCTCCTCGAGCGCGGCCATGTTGATCTGCTTGCCGTTGGTGCGCGCGGTCAGCAGCGCCGCCTCGTTGATCACGTTGGCCAGGTCCGCGCCGGTGAAGCCGGGTGTACGCCGCGCGATGACGTCCAGGTCCGCGTCAGACGCGATCGGCTTGCCGCGGGCGTGCACCTTGAGAATGCCCTTGCGCCCGGCCAGGTCCGGCTGCGCCACGACGATCTGCCGGTCGAACCGGCCCGGTCGCAGCAGCGCCGGGTCCAGGATGTCCGGCCGGTTGGTGGCGGCGATCACGATCACGCCGCCCTTGGTGTCGAACCCGTCCAGCTCCACGAGCATCTGGTTCAGCGTCTGCTCGCGCTCGTCGTGGCCGCCGCCAAGGCCCGCGCCGCGGTGCCGGCCCACGGCGTCGATCTCGTCCACGAACACGATCGACGGGGCGTTCGCCTTGGCCTGCTCGAACAGGTCACGCACACGCGAGGCGCCGACGCCGACGAACATCTCCACGAAGTCAGAACCGGAAATCGAGTAGAACGGGACGCCCGCCTCGCCGGCGACCGCGCGGGCGAGGAGCGTCTTGCCGGTGCCAGGCGGGCCGTAAAGCAGCACGCCCTTGGGTATCTTCGCGCCGATCGCCTGGAACTTCGCCGGGTTCTGCAGGAACTCCTTGATCTCCTGGAGTTCCTCGATGGCCTCGTCCGCGCCGGCCACGTCAGCGAAGGTGGTCTTCGGCGTGTCCTTGGTGATCAGCTTGGCCTTCGACTTCCCGAAGTTCATCACCCGCGAGCCGCCGCCCTGCATCTGGCTCAGCAGGAAGAAGAAGAACAGCGCGATCACCAGGTACGGCACGAGCGTTTCAAGTATGGAAAGCAGCGCGCTCGACTTGGGAATCTGCACGTTGTAGCCGCCAGTCAGCTGTCCCTTGTCGAACTGGGACTGGAGCAGTTGCTGCAACTGCTGGCCCTGGCCGGTGACGAAGTCGGCCTGGTACTGCTTGCCGTCCGTCGTCGTCACCTGGATGGTCTGGTTCTTGTCGGTGAGCACGGCCGACTTGACCTTGCCCTGCTCAATCAGCTGGACGACTTTCCCGGTGTCCGCCTGCGCTGGCCCGCTACCAGTGTTGGCCCAGCCCAACGTGATCGTTATGACCAGCACCGCAAGAAGCACGAGAAGTAGCGGTCCGCGGAAAATACGCTTCAATTCCATTGCGAGCGACCCCTTCGGCCCGGGGCCGTTCCCTCCTGACCAGCCTCACGTCCCGCCGACCACCGGCGGCACCGCCTGTCCCGGTCCCGGCCGGCTACGCCGACCGTGTCCGAACCATGATGATTCCCTGACGGTACATCAACGCTACCTGGAGCGGCATGTGTTCCCTGCCGCCCCCAGGCCGCGCCGGAACCGATCGTGGTTCTACCGGGCCCCGTACACCTCGGGAGCCAGCGTCCCGATAAACGGAAGGTTACGGTAGCGCTCCGCGTAGTCCAGCCCGTACCCCACGACGAACTCGTCGGGCACCTCGAAGCCGGTGTAGGCCACCTCGACGTCCATCTGCGACGAAGACGGCTTCCGCAGCATGGCGCAGATCTCCACCGAGGCCGGGTTGCGTGACTTGAGGTTGCCCACCAGCCAGGACAGGGTCAGCCCGGAGTCGATGATGTCCTCGACGATCAGCACGTGCCGCCCGCTGATGTCCGCGTCCAGGTCCTTCAGGATGCGGACCACGCCGGAGGACTTGGTGCCCGAGCCGTACGATGACACGGCCATCCAGTCCATCTGGACCGGCAGGTGCATGGCGCGCGCGAGGTCTGCCATCACCATGACCGCCCCCTTGAGCACGCCGACGAGCAGCAGTTCGCGCCCGGCGTAATCGGCATCGATCTGCGCGGCGAGCTCAGCGGTCCGCCCGGCCAGCTGCTCGGACGTGATGAGCACCTCTTTCAGCGACGCCCCCATGTCAGCTGCGTCCATGCGTTGCCCCTCCAGCTCTGTCAGTCTCAAAGCACAGCCGCCCCGAACGGCGCAGTGCGCGGATGCCGCCCGGCAGGTCGACGCCCCGCTGCCCGTGCCAGTCGGTGACCAGTTCCCCTATGCGCGCCACGTGCGCCGCCGTCAGCGCTCCGGCGGGGCATCCCGCATCCAGTGCCGCCGAGCGCAGCACCCGCGCGCGCACCGCGCCGGGGAGAGCGGCAAGGGCGGCGGCGGACAGTTCGGCGTCGCCGCGCATCCGCTGCGCCTGCGCGATTTCATCTAGCACCTCGGCATCATCTCGCAGCTGGCTAGCGGTCCGCGCAAGCGCCTCAGCCACTCCGGGCCCGAGCGCCCCCTCGAGCGCCGGCAGCGCGTCGAGCCTGACCCGGACCCTGGCGAACCGGCGGTCCGCGTTGTGCGGGTCCGCCCACGGGCGCAGGCCGAGCGCCTGGCACGCCGTGGCGGTGACGGGCCGGCGGACGCCGAGCAGCGGGCGGGCGAAGACGCCGCGGCGCGCCGGCATGCCGGCGAGCGACCGCGCGCCGGACCCGCGGGCGAGCCCGAGCAGCACGGTCTCCGCCTGATCGTCGAGGGTGTGGCCGAGCAGCACCATGGCCGCGCCGACGTCGGCGGCCGCCTTTTCCAGCGCGTCGTAACGAGCCGCGCGGGCCGCCGCCTCGGGCCCGCCTGGGCCGTCGACGGTCACCGTGACGGCCCGTACGGGGTCAAGGCCCAAGCCGCGCAGCGTGCTCGCCACCTCGCCCGCACGGTCCGCCGAACCCGGCTGCAACCCGTGATCGACGGTGACCGCCCCGGCCCGCAGCCCGGCCCGCGGCGCTACGAACGCCAGGGCGGCGGCGAGGGCCAGCGAGTCAGGGCCGCCGGAGCAGGCCGCGAGAACCAGCTCACCGGGCGCCAGGCCGGCCAGCCACGCGCGAACCGCGTTGCGGACCTCGGACACGGCCGGAGAGAGGGCACCACCCACCGTCAGGCGACCCGCTCAAGCCATTCGCGCGGTTCGGCAAGCTCGGCGCGGGTGGGCAGCGTCTCCGGCGAGGTCCACACCTTGTTGAACCCGGCCATGCCTGCCTCGGCGACCACGGTTGAGACGAAAACCGAGCCCTGTTCGTACTGCTTCATCTTGAGGTCAATGCCGAGGATGCGGCGCAGGATCTGCTCCATCCGGCCCGCCGTGCCGCGCCGCTGCGAGAACTTCTCCCTGATGTCCGCGACGGATGGCACCACCTGCGGGCCCACCGCGTCCATCACGTAGTCGCCGTGCCCCTCGACCAGCGTCATCACCGCGGTGAGCTTGTCGAGCAGCGCCCGCTGGGCCGGGGTCTGCATCGCCTCGACCAGGCTTTCTCCTTCGGTGCCGCGCACCGCGCCGGCGACCGCGGTGGCGGCCGACCGGAGCCGCTCAAGGATCGCGCCCGCGTCCAGGTCCGACGCGAGCAGGAATTCCGTCATCATGCCCTGCACGTAGCCGCGCAGCCAGGGCACCGAGGTGAACTGGACCCGGTGCGTCTCCTCGTGCAGGCAGACCCAGCGGCGGAAATCGTGCGGGTCGACGCCGAGCTCACGCTCGACCATGACGATGTTGGGCGCGACCAGGGTGAGGCGGCCGACACCTGCGCCCGGGCCGGCCGTGGCCGTCCCGTTGACCGGGCTCGCCGCGGGCGCACCGTTCGCGCTAGATGCGCCGTTCGCGCTGTCGGCGGTACCGCTCGCGCCGTTGGCCGGCGCTCCTCCCTCGTCGGGCGGCAGGAACAGCTCATACTGGCCGAGCACGCGGGAGGACAGGTACGCGAGGATCAGGCCGGCCTGCACGCCGGTGACCCGCGAGCCCACCGTGCCGACGACCGAGCCCGCCGACGGCCGGACGTTCGCCCGCTCGGCGAGCTGCTCCGCGAGCGGCTCGAGGACCACGCGGAACCCGCCGACATTCGCCTTGATCCATCCTGCCCGGTCCACCACGGCGACCGGGCCCACGGCCCCCCGGCTGGTGAGACCGGTCAGGTCCCGCACGGGCTGCTGGACGACGGCGGTCAGGCCGCGCAACTCCGCCACTACCGCACGGGCTTCCGTAAGGCTGACCTGAGGTCCTTGCCTGGCGAACCTGACGCCGGTGGAGATCGCCATGTCCCAGTCGATCATCTGTGCGCTGCTCACCCTCCTACCGTACGTGCTGTATCGCCCGGGGGGCGACCCCGTACCTCCCTGGTGCGTGCCTGATCGCGAAGCCGGCGACCAGATACGGCGGTACGAGGCGTGCCGGGTGCACCCGAACCCGTCAGCGACATCCGCACCCGGCCAGGCCCGCTGCCGCCGCGTCGATCGCGGTCGCGGCCTGCGGCAGCTGGCCGGCGCTCGGCACCTGCGGTGCCATGATCGCGAAAAGCAGCAGCGCACCCGCCTTGTCCTCCACGAGGCCGGCCAGCGTTGCCACGGTGCTCAGGTTGCCCGTCTTGGCCCGCACCACACCGCGCGCGGCCCCGCCGATCCCGCCGAAGACGCTGCCGCCCGCCGAGAGCGTGCCGTTGAACCCGGCCACCGGGAGCCCGCTCAGGGCGGCGCGCAGCGCCGGCCTCCCCGCGGCCGTGGCGAGCACCCGCACCAGCGTTTCCGGCGCGATCTTGTCATCGGGCGACAGCCCGCTGCCGTCGACCAGGCTGGCCGGCGTCGTGATGCCGAGCCGCCGCAACTCGGTCAGGTCGGCGGCCGCCGCGCCGCTGAACGTGGCGGGCAGGCCGAGCGCGATGGCAACGTGCCTGGCCAGGGTCTCTGCGATCACGTTGTTGGACTCGACGAGCATCTGCTCGACGATCGCGGCAAGTGGCGGGGAGCTCACGCTGGCGAGCACCGGGGCGGACGCCGGGGCGGCGGCCTGCGCAGGCGTCCCGGTGACGGTGATGCCGTTCCGGATGAGCAGCCCGGCGAACGCGGCGGCGGTCATGCCCGCCGGGTCGTCCGTCCGCGGGCGGTGGTTAACCGGGTCGTCGTCGTCTTCGAGCGCGCCGCTGGCGGTCAGCCTTCCCTGGTCGGCCTCGAGCGCGACGATGGGCGTCACGTCCCCGAGGGCGATGTCGCCTTCGTTCCACCCGGGCGCCAGGTCCGGCCCGCTGAACAGCGCGATGTCATAACCGAGCCGTACGGAGCGCCGGCCCTGTGCCCGCAGTGCGCGCGCGGTGGCCGTCGCGAGCTGTGCGAGGGTGGCCGGGCGCGGGTAATCGGCGGAAGGGTACCGATTCACGGCGAGGGTCGGGTCACCGCCGCCGGTAAGCACGATGGTGCCGCCCGTCTGGCGGACGGTCGTGGCGAACCGCGCGCCGGCGCCGAGCGCCGCGAGCGAGGCCACCGCCGTCACCAGCTTGGTGGTGGAGGCCGGGGTGACCGGCTCGTCCGCGTTGTCGGAGTAGAGGATGCGGCCGGTTGCCGCGTCGGCCACCTCGATGCCCAGGCCTGCCCCGGTCACGGGCGACGGCAGCTCCCGGCCGAGCATGGCCGCGAGGCCGCTCGCCGTGGGCAGCGCGGCCGCTCGTGCGCTAGGTCCGCCGGCCGGGGTCAGCACTGGTGTGGCATTGACCACAGGGCGCGCGGCGAGCACGGCGACGTGCAGCCGCGCGAGCCGCGGCGGGAGCATGCGCGCCACGGTGAGCCCGGCCGCGAGGGTAAGCACGTTGAGCAGGGCGAGCACGGCCAGGGCCGTGGTCCGGGTGCGGCGCACCAACCTACCTTTCACGGTACGAGGGTGCGCCCAGCTTAGGGCCGGGCCGGCGGTACCGCCGCCCTCAGGCGGCGGACCGGTCGACCTCGCGTCCTGGCGACCGGCGACAATGGAGCTATTCAGCCAACTAATGCGCGGAGTGAGCATGAACGTCGAGGTAATCATCGAGATCCCGCGAGGCCAGCGGAACAAGTACGAGGTTGACCATCACACCGGGCGGATCAGGCTTGACCGCATGCTGTTCACCTCCACCAGGTACCCCGCCGACTACGGGTTCATCGAGGACACCCTGGGCGGAGACGGTGACCCGCTTGACGCACTGGTGCTGCTTGAGGAGCCCACTTTCCCCGGTTGCCTGGTGACGGCCCGGGTCATCGGCATGTTCCAGATGACCGATGAGAAGGGCCCGGACGACAAGGTCCTTTGCGTACCCGCCAGCGATCCGCGGATGGAGCACCTGCAGGACATCACCGACGTGCCTGAGTTTGACCGTCTTGAGATCCAGCATTTCTTCGAGGTGTACAAGGACCTGGAGCCAGGCAAGTCAGTTGAGGGCTCGCACTGGTCGGGCCGGGCCGACGCCGAGGCGGAGGTTGAGCGCTCGCGCAAGCGCTTCATCGACCACGAGTCGGTCTGATCAGCTTCGGCCGTCGGCCCGGGCGGCCTGTTCGATGACCTGGTCCGCGCGAGACTTGATCGCCGCGTGCGCGTCGCGCAGCGACTCGCCGCCCAGGTCGGCGAGGCCGCCGGTGACAAGCACGGCGGTCCGAGCGGCCGTCGCGGCCTGCTGCCATCTCATCGCCGCCGCGTGCAGCGTCATGGCCCGCACCGCCGCGGCCGCCCAGTCGGGCGCGGCCAGCTGGAGGTAAGGAGGCGCCGCGACCAGCCAGCCGGGTTCCGCTGTCCGCACCTGGAGCCGGTCAAGCACGTCCGCGGCGAGCTCGAGCCCGGCCTGCGACTCGGCGAGCCCGTCCTCCTCCATCCCGGTCTTCAGCAGGCAGCGGCCTAGGTGGAAGCGCGCTCTGGCCAGGGCGAGGTCGCGCTCTTCCGTGTCGGCGGCGAGCGCCTTCAGGTACATGCCGACGACCTCGCGGAGCAGGCTGATCGCGTCCTGCGTGCTGCCCGCCGCGTCCGCGGCAAGTGCGATCCTTGTGAGCACGTCGATCCGCGGCACCTCGTACGCCGCGGGATCGGCCTCCGCCAGCGCCGCGTAATGGCCGGCGGACTCCGTGAGCAGGGCGATAGCCTGCCATGTGCCGCCGCCGTAGCCGGCGTGGGCGCACAGTGCGGCGGCGAGCGCCGGCTGGTGGCTCGCCGCGTCCGCCCCGACCGCGCACAGCTCGCGGCTGATAAGCAGCGCCCGCTCCGAGTGCCCGGCCGCCTTGTCGTGGCTGCCTTGGAGCGCGGCACGGAACGCCTCTCCCAGGTGGAAGTCATACCTGCGTTCCAGGGTGCTGAGCCGCAGCGCCCTGCGCCCCGATGCCATCCGGGCCGACGGATGGCGGGCTGACCGCTCGTGCCGGGCCATGAACATGCCGCGAAACCCCTCACCGGGTGAAGCCACTCGACCGACCCCTACCAAGATCGTGACATAACGCCGTGTAACAGGCAATACACGGTGCGAAACTATTTGCCCCGTCACTAGCGGAAATATCCGGTAAGAGCCACGCGGTGCCGCCCCGTCGGGTTACCGGCTGGCGGTGTCGCGGCCGCCCTCGCCGGGCGACTGGCCGGCCGCGGCGGGTTCCCCGGCCGCCTGCACGGTCCCGGCCACCAGGTCGAGGAAGGCGGAGGTCCGGTCGAAGGTCTCGCCGATGCGGCGGCCGGCCAGCAGGTCCTGATAGGCCCGGTAACGGCTCAGCTCCCACTCCTGTCCCCGCGGGGGCAGGGTCGCCACGGCCGGGGCGGGCACTGACCGCCAGGTCCACTCGCTGATCGGCGCTTCACGGCCGTCCTGCGCGCCGGGGCTCGGCTGGATAAAGTCGGCGTGATCGGCGTAGTAGCCCATCCGGTTCCGCACGAAGCGCAGGCCGCCCAGGGTCGTCTCCGTGGCCCGGCGCCGCGCGGCGGGCAGCCCCGCGAGCGCGGTGTCGTACTCGTCGGGGTAGTACCTGACGAGGGTCGCGTCAACGATCGTCACCCACCAGACGGCCTCGCCGATCACCGCGAACGCCTGCGCCTGGTCGTGTGCCTTAACCTTGCCGAGCCGCTCCGTGGTGTCCCGCATTGCGGTGATGGCCCAGCTCAGCGCGCTCGTTCCGGTGGCCTGGACGCCGCGCGGCGCGTCCGCCCAGTTTTCGCTGCCCCACTTTTGGGTGCCCCTGGCCGCCATGCCCCAGTTCTCGCGGTTCCAGGCCACCCGGCAGCGGGCCGAGCAGAAGCGCGCGTGCTCGCGCTTCGGCTCGAACTCCTTGCCACAGCGCTCGCATCGCCTGGTTTCCGCCATCCGGTCATGTTACGCGTAACACTCGGCCCTCCCCAGGCTGGGCCGTGGAACATCAAGGGAAATCCAGGTAGCCAGCTCGCAAACCAACAGCCATCCCTGCGAGGGTCATGGGGGGATCGTTCGTACCTTCAATGTCCGCGCGGGCGGGGTGCCCCAAGCCCCTCCGTCTCCTTACGCGGTTACTTGATTACCTAGAGTAAGCAAGATCCACTGGGAACCTGGGCAGATCCATGCACCTTTCCCTACGGAGCCGGGAATACTTTGGTTGCTGGCACGGAGCACGGCACCTCATGATTAACACTTAGTAATCCAGCTTGGCAGCAAGGAGGACCGGTGGACAACACCGAAGGAGTGCTGAGACGGGCACCCCTGTTCGACGCGCTCGACGACGAAGGCGCTCGCCTGCTCCGTCGCCAGATGATGGAAGTGAAACTCTCCCGGGGCGAGCACCTGTTCATGGAGGGCGATGACGGCGACGCCCTTTACGTGGTGATCGAAGGCAAGATGAAACTCACCCGTGCCGCCGCGGACGGCCGGGAGAACCTGCTCAGCGTCATCGGCCCGAGTGAGATGTTCGGCGAGCTGTCGCTGTTCGACCCGCGGCCGCGCACCTCCTCAGCGAGCGCGGTGACCGACGTAGTGCTCGCGTCGCTCAAGCACGAAGCGCTGACGCCGTTCCTGCGCGAGCGGCCCGAGGTCTCGCTGCACATGCTGCGCGCGCTGGCCCAGCGGCTGCGCCGTGCCAACGATGTCACCGCGGACCTGGTTTTCACCGATGTGCCTGGCCGGGTCGCCAAGAACCTGCTCGACCTCGCGGAGCGCTTCGGCAACCAGGAGTCTGACGGCCTGCACGTCCACCACGACCTGACGCAAGAAGAGCTCGCGCAGCTCGTCGGCGCCTCCCGGGAGACCGTCAACAAGGCTCTCGCCGACTTCGCCGCCCGGGGCTGGCTGCAGATCTCCGCCCGCTCGGTGCTGATTCTCGATGCGGAGCGGCTACGCAAGCGGGCTCGTTAGTTCGGCGGCGGCTAGCCGGCCAGGTAGTCGAGCTGGGCGCGGACTGACAGCTCGGCGGCGGGCCACAGTGACCGGTCCACGTCGGCGTAGACGATGGCGACAACTTCAGCCGGAGTGCGCGCGCCACCGGCGAGCGCGGCCCGGACCTGATCGAGGCGCTCCCTGCGGTGCGCGATGTAGTAGTCGAGTACCCCGGCGGGGTCACGCAGCAGCGGCCCGTGGCCGGGCAGCAGCACCCGCAGGCCCGCGTTCCGGGCCAGCGACCTGAGCTCGTCAAGCGTCCGCAGGTAGTCGCCGAGCGACCCGTCCCCGGCGATCACCGTCGTCCCCCGGCCAAGGACCGTGTCCCCGGTAAGCAGCGCGCCGTCGGCGGTCAGCAGCAGGCTCAGCGAGTCCGCGGTGTGCCCGGGAGTGGCCACCACGCGCAGTTCGCAGCCGGCCACGTCGAGCACCGCGCCCGCGGCGAACCCCTCGCTGCCCAGCCGGTGCGCAGGGTCAAGCGCGGCGACCGGCGCGCCGGAGAGCTCGGCGAACCGCGCCGCACCCGCGGAGTGGTCGAAGTGCCCGTGCGTCAGCACCACCTGCGCCACGTGCCGGTCCTCCGCGCGGGCCGCGTCGAGCACGCGCCGCAGGTGCCCCTCGTCGTCTGGGCCCGGGTCGACCACGACGGCCGCCGTGGCGCCCGGCTCGGCGATTACCCAGGTGTTGGTGCCGTCAAGCGTCATCGGCGACGGGTTGGGCGCGAGCACGTTCCACGCGCGCGCGGTGCCCATTCCGGTGACGGCCTTGCCGTCGGCGCCGGGCCTGACCTGGTCGCCGGGTACAGCGCTCACAGGGGGTACCCCACTCCGTCCGGTATGACCAGCCAGGCCTGGCCGTCGTCGAGCAGCAGGCGCGGGCAGACCGGCTCTATGGCCGGGCGGGTGGCCAGGATGCCGTCAAGTCCGGCGCCTGCCGCGACGGCGGAGGCGAGCTGGTTCAGCGTCGCCGCCGTCGGGGGGAGCAGCGAGATCTCCCCCGCCCGCGCCGCATCGATGGCGCTCGCCGGGCGCAGCCACGCCACGTGCTCCGCCTCCGCCTCATGGCCGACCGCCTGCTGGCCGTCCGGCAGCGCGGCGGCGAAGAACCGCGCGTCGAACCGGCGCGGCTCGCCCTCCGGCGTGATCCAGCGGGCCCAGGGCACAAGCAGGTCCGCGCGGAGCACGAGGCCACGCCGTGCCAGCAACTCGGCGAGGGTCAGCGTGCCCGCAGCCAGCGCCGCCCGGTCCACGTCCCACGATGGCCCGGCCGGCACGGTGGGGGGCGAACCCGGCGCGCCGGCCAGCAGCACGCCCGACTCCTCGAAGGTCTCCCGCACCGCGGCGCATACCAGCGCCCGCGCGACCTCGGCCGAGGCGCCGAGCCGCGCGCCGAACTCCGCGGGCGACGGCCCGTGCCAGCCGACCTCTGCGCTGTAGTCGGCCGGGTCTACTGACCCCCCGGGAAACACGTAGGCGCCTGGCGCGAACTTCATCGCCGCGGTGCGCCGCAGCATCAGCACCTGGATGTCGCGCCCGGTGGCAGAAGCCGCCATCGCATCGGGCGCGCGGTCACCACCCGGGGGCTGGTGCTCGGACCGCAGGATCACGACCGTGGCCGCGTCCCTGGGGGCGGCGGGCGCGATCCGCCCCGCCTCGATGTCGGCGAGCCGCGTGGCCAGCTTCTCACCGAACCAGTTCAGTTGTATTCGCACGCCGCAAGCACCTGTCGCTACCCGACCTCGGCGATCAGCTCGACCTCGACCGGGGTGTCGAGCGGCAGCACCGCCATGCCGACTGCGCTGCGGGCATGGCGCCCCGCCTCGCCGAGCACCTCGATCAGCAGCTCGCTCGCGCCGTTGGCCACCTGCGCCTGGCCGGTGAACCCGGGCGCGCTCGCGACAAAGCAGGTCACCTTGACCACCCGCACGATGGAGTCGAGGCCGCCGGCCGCGCTGGCGGCCGCGGCGAGCGCGTTCAGCGCCGCCGTGCGGGCGAACGACGCCGCTTCCTCCGCCGCGACCGCGTCGCCCACCTTGCCGGTCCCTTGCAGCTTCCCGTCGACGAAGGGCAGCTGGCCCGAGGTGTAGACGTAGTTCCCCGTGCGGACCGCGGGCACGTACGCCGCCACCGGCGCGGCCACCGGCGGCAGCGTCAGCCCGAGCGCCGCGAGCCGCTCCGTCGCCGTGGACCCGCTCACTGCTTGGGCCGCTTCATGTAGGCGACGAGCTGCTCGGCGTTCGGGCCGGGTACCACGGCGACGAGCTCGAATCCCTCATCGCCCCAGTTGTCGAGGATCTGCTTGGTCGCGTGCGTAAGCAGCGGCACGGTCACGTACTCCCACTTGGTCATGGCGCTCACCCTAACGCTCAGCAGCGGGGGCTTCTTCGTCGGCTGCGACCTCGGGAATGACGGGGGCGGGCATGGTCACGTCGCCCAGGGCCTTGATGCCCGGCTCGGCCGGGGCCCCGAGCTCGGGCGTGCTGGTGTGCGCGATCGCCGCCTCGGCCGCGGCCACCTCGGCGTCGCCCAGGTCCAGCGCCTCCGCGTCGGCCAGGGCGGTCGAACCGGTCGGCGAGACCGGCCCAGGCGCCATCTTCTCGAAGAAGCGCAGCAGCTCTACCGGAACCGGCATGACGAGCGTGCTGTTCTTCTCGCCCGCGACCTCGACCACGGTCTGCAGCAGTCGCAGCTGGAGTGCCGCCGGGTCCTTCGCCATCACCGCGGCCGCGGCCGCCAGCCGCTTGGACGCCTGGTACTCGCCGTCGGCGGTGATGATCCGCGCGCGCCGCTCGCGCTCGGCCTCGGCCTGCCTGGACATAGACCGCTTCATGCCCTCGGGCAGCGACACGTCCTTGATCTCAACGCGCTCCACCCGGATGCCCCACGGCTCCTCCGTCGGCTCGTCGATGATGCGCCGCAGCTCCCGGTTGACCGTCTCACGCTCGGCGAGCAGCTGGTCGAGCTCCGACTGGCCGATGATCGACCGCAGTGAGGTCTGCGCCTGCTGCGAGATCGCGCTCATGTAGTTCTGCACGTTGACCGTGGCCTTGATCGGCTCAACGACACGGAAGTACACCACCGCGTCTACCCGCACCGACACGTTGTCACGGGTCATGCCGTCCTGCGCGGGCACGGTCATCGCGATGATCTGCATGTTGACCTTCTGCAGCCGGTCGCCCACCGGCCGGATGAAGGTAAGGCCGGGCTCGAGGACCTGCGGCTGGACGCGGCCGAACCGGTAGAGAACCCCCTTTTCGTACTGCTGTACGACCTTCATCGACCGGCCCAGGGCGGTAATGCCGGCAATTATCAGGAGCACGATGACAAGAACAAGAGCCTCCATGGAGGCACCTCCTCGTTAGCAGCGGCCGCAAAGGGCTTGATTCAGCCTAGTCCGCGGTTTCCCGCGCGCGCAGCAACGAACTCTTTCATCCTGGCGGTCCCGGTCCTTCGCACCGTGCGGCCAAGGACAGGATGAAGGAGTTCGCGCTTGCCACGCACGGGCGAAGCCACGCCTACGGGTTGGCTCATCCCCTGTTCTTCCTTCCGCCACGAGGCCGCCACCGGCGGCACCGGCATGTACCGGTGACCGGGCGGCGATAACCTCCTAGGAGCGCAGCTATCTTCCAAGGAGAGAACCCTGCACCCCGGCGCGCCCGCGGCAGGCACCGCCGCAGCACCGGGCGTGAGGCAGAGGGCATTGCAAGGGGACAAAGGGACTACGGATGACGGCGAGGGACACGGACTGGGACGGCGTCCGGCTGCACGTGGTGACAGGCAAGGGGGGCACCGGCAAGACCACCGTCGCCGCCGCCCTCGCCCTCGCCCTCGCGCACGCCAGCCGCAAGGTCCTGCTGATCGAGGCCGAGGGCAGGCAAGGCATCGCCCGGCTGTTCGACCGCCCGCCGCTCCCCTACGGAGAGCGCAAGATCGCTATTGGCCCCGGCGAGGCCCACGACGGGCGCGGCGCGGGCGGCGACGTCTACGCGCTCGCCATCGATCCGGAGGGCGCCCTCCTGGACTACCTGCAGATGTTCTACGGCATGCGCAGCGCGGGCGTCGCACTCAACCGGCTCGGCATGGTGGACTTCGCGACGACGATCGCCCCCGGCCTGGCCGACGTGCTCGTCACCGGCAAGGCCACCGAGGCGACCCGGCGCAAGCAGCCGGGCTCGCCGAGCGGCTTCGCCTACGACGCCGTCGTGCTCGACGCGCCGCCCACCGGCCGAATCGGCCGGTGGCTAAACGTCACCGCCGAGGTGTCAGGGCTGGCGAAGGTGGGTCCGATCAGGGCGCACGCGGACACCGTGGCCAACGTGATCAAGTCACCGCAGACCGCCGTGCACTTCGTCTGCACGCTGGAGGAGATGCCGGTGCAGGAGACCCTGGACGGGATCGCCGAGGTACGTGCGCTTCCCGGCATGCAGGTCGGCGGCATCGTGGTCAACATGGCCCGCCCCGCGGTGCTGAGCAGGCAAGAACTCAAGGCACCGCCGGACCTGACGGCTATGGCCGCGGCGCTCGGCGCGGCCGGCCTTTACGACACCGACTCGCTCGCCGCCGCCCTCGCCGGCGAACTCGGCGAGCACGCGCGGCACATCGAGCTCGCCGACCGCGAGCGCGCCGAGCTCGAGGCGACCGGCCAGCCGATCTACGACCTGCCGCTGATCGCCGAGGGGATCGACCTGGCCGCGCTGCACCGGCTGGCCGCCGAACTCCGCGACCAGGGAGCCGCATGAACCCGCGCCTTCACATCGACAGGCTCATCGACGACCGGCGCACCAGGATCATCGTCTGCTGCGGTTCCGGTGGTGTCGGCAAGACCACCACGGCGGCCGCGATCGGGCTGCGTGCCGCGGAGCGCGGCCGGCAGGTCTGCGTGCTCACCGTTGACCCGGCCCGGCGGCTCGCCCAGTCGATGGGGCTCACCTCGCTTGACAACACGCCGCGCCTCGTGGACGGCATCGACGTTGAGGCCGGCGGCAGCCTGCACGCGATGATGCTCGACATGAAGCGCACCTTCGATGAGATCGTCGAGGGGCACGCGGACCCGGCGCGGGCGGCGCAGATCCTGGCGAACCCGTTCTACCAGTCGCTTTCCTCGAGCTTCGCCGGCACGCAGGAATACATGGCGATGGAGAAGCTCGGCCAGCTCCGGCGGTCGGACGAGTGGGACCTGATCGTGGTGGACACCCCGCCGAGCCGGTCGGCACTCGACTTCCTCGACGCCCCGGAGCGGCTCGGCCGGTTCCTCGACGGCCGGCTGATCAGGGTGCTGACCGCCCCAGTGAAAGCCACCCGGCCATTCGGCCGGGTGCTCAACGCCGGGCTGTCGGTGATGACGGGCGCACTGACAAAGCTGCTCGGCGGCCAGGTGCTCCGCGACGCGCAGACGTTCATCACGGCCTTTGACACCATGTTCGGCGGGTTCAGGGAACGCGCGGAGGCCACGTACCGGCTGCTCCAGGCGCCTGGGACGTCGTTCCTTGTGATCGCCATGCCCCAGCCCGACGCGCTGCGAGAGGCGTCATACTTCGTCGAGCGGCTCGCCGAGGAGCGGATGCCACTCGCCGGGCTGATCCTGAACCGGGTGCACCGGCCCATCAGCAGCGGGCCCGCCAGCATCGGGGCGGGTTCCACCCGGCTGAGCGCGGCGCACTCGCTCGCGGCGGCCGAGACGCTGGAAGCCGCGAGCCAGAACGTAGGCGGGGCACCCGAGGCACCGCCCGGCTACACCGCGGCGGCGGCGGCACTGCGGCTGCACGCTGAGCGGATGAACCTGGGCGAACGGGAACGGCGGGTGGCCGGGTCGTTCATGTCGGCCCACCCGGCCGTTCCCGTGATCGAAGTTCCCGCCCTGCCGGAAGACGTGCATGACCTCGCCGGGCTACGCCGCGTCGGCGAGTCTTTCGCAGGGAACAGCTAGCTTTTGCCCGGCGTCGTTGCCGGCCAGGCATCGCTGCCAGCGTGCGATGAGAGATCCTGCAGGCTCAGGCGCTAGCGACGAGCTCGTCGATGCCCTGGCGCTCGTAGTGGTCACGGGCCTGCTCGAGCAGTTCGCGCCATGACTTTACGTCGGGCCTGCGGCGCAGCAGAGCGCGGCGCTCGCGCTCAGTCATCCCGCCCCAGACGCCGAACTCGATCCCGTTGTCGAGCGCGTCCGCAAGGCACTCGGTACGGACCGGGCAGCCCCGGCAGATGAGCTTGGCGCGGTTCTGGGCAGCACCCTGGACAAACAGCTCGTCAGGGTCGGTCCCCTTGCAGGCGGCGCGTGTGGTCCAGTCGGTGATCCACATGTGCCCAACTCCTCTTGATCGCCGGGCACACGTGTACCCGGGCGGTCTGCGTTGACGGATTGCATCGCCGCGAGGGTGTGCGGCCACCCAGTCGCGGTTACCTGTTCGTGATAAAGGAACTTACGGAAGTGAGGGCATAGCTGCCAAGACCCCGGTATGGCCATTTCAGAGATAGCCCTGATGGGCTATATACAGACGGGCCTGTAGTCACTATCTAGTCAAACCGCCACCCCGAGTGACGAAACTGCCAGCCTGCCGGCCTAGCTCCAGACGCGCTGCCAGTAGTACCGTCCGTATCCGCGTACGCTATGACCCGTGCAGCTCTGGAACTACATAGCCAGCAAGACGAACTCCGTCGGGCGCCTCCTGCTCATCGCGGGGCTCGGCGGCGTGCTCGTGGCGGCGATGGCGCTGCCCGTGGTCGCGGCCTCGGGGATCCTGGTGAGGAACACCGCGGACAAGTTCACCACGCTGTCCGTCGGCTCCTCCAGCCTCCCGCAGCGGTCGGCTATCTACGACAGCTCGGGGCACCTGCTCACCTACGTGTACGGGGTTGACCTCGGCAAGGGCAAGAAGTACACGGGCATCGACCGGCAGCCCGTGGACTACAGCCAGATCTCGCAGGCCATGCTGGTGGCCATCGTGGCCATCGAGGACGACCGGTTCTGGCAGCACGGCGCGCTCGACGTCAAGGGCACTATGCGGGCACTGGTGAACGACCTGGAGCACAAGCCGATCCAGGGCGGTTCCACGCTCGAGCAGCAGTACGTGAAGAACGTGCTCATCCTGCAGTCGCTCGACGACCCGGCGGCGCAGCAGGCGGCGGCCGCGGATACCTTGTCCCGCAAGATCGACCAGCTGCGGATGGCGGTCCAGGTCGCGCACACCATGACCAAGCAGGAAATCCTGGCCGGATACCTGAACGACTCCTTCTACGACAGGGACGCCTGGGGCATCGAGGCCGCCGCGGAGACGTACTTCAACACCACGGCCGCGAAGCTCACCATGGTCCAGGCGGCCACCCTGGCCGGGATCGTGGAGAACCCAGCGCAGTACGACCCGATAACCAACCCCATCTCCGCGCTCGAGCGGCGCAACACCGTGCTCGCCCGGATCGCGCAGACCAACCCACGGGTGCTCACGCCCGCCGAGGCGGCCACGCTCGAACAGCAGCCACTGGGGCTGCACGCCGGCATCGCGGAGAACGGGTGCACGGCGAGCAGCGTCGGGAACGCCGCCTTCTTCTGCGACTACGTGATGCACTCGCTGCTGCTCGACCCGCAGCTCGGCTCCACCGCCGTGGCCCGCGCCAAGCTGCTCGCCACCGGCGGGCTCAAGGTCTACACCACCGTGAACGAGAAGGACCAGGCGGCGGCGACCAAGGCGGTCAACTACGTGCTGCCCGCGAGCTCCAAGACGTACAACCCGGCGCACAACGCCGCCAGTGAAGTCCTCATCCAGCCGGGCACCGGGAAGATACTCGCGATCGCCAATGACCGCGCGTACGGCACGGGCCCCGGGCAGACCGAGGTCGACTACGCGGTCAACACGCAGTACGGCGGCGTGGGCGGCGTGCAGACCGGATCGTCGTCCAAGCTGTTCACCCTGATCACAGCGCTCGAGCAGGGCGTTCCTTTCGGCTTCCAGCTGACGGTGCCAGGCACCGATTCGGTCAGCCCCTATTACGACTGCGCGGGCGACCAGACCAATGTGTTCAACGTGTCGAACTCCGAGGGCCCTGGCGACACCACCGACTCGCTCTACACGGGCACCACGCAGTCCATCAACGTGTTCTACGCCCACCTTGAGCAGAAGGTCGGCCTGTGCAACGTGGTGAAGACGGCGGTCAACCTGGGGGTCACCAGGGTCGACGGGAAGTCGCTGCTCACGTCGGAAGGCCCCAACCAGCCGCAGGCCGACGCCCTGCCTACCTTCACGCTCGGCGCGGTGAACGTCTCCCCGATGTCCATGGCCGCCGCGTACGCGACCCCGGCCGCGAACGGCGTCTACTGCGCGCCGATCGCGCTCACCAAGATCACCGACGGCAGCGGCAAGTCGATCCCCGTCCCGTCGGCAGGCTGCCACCAGGCGATCCCCGTACGCGTCGCGCAGGCGGTGAACTACATCCTCCAGGGCGTGTTCACCGGGGCGGGCGCCACCGCGGCCGGCCAGGGTCTCGCCAACTACCCCGCGGCGGGCAAGACCGGTACCTCCAATGTGGCGAACGGCTACGGCACCCCGTACGCGGCCTTCGCGGGCTACACCACCAAGCTGGCCGGCTACGTGTCCGTGTTCAACCCGGTCTCCCCCACGGTCAAGGACACGATGCTCGACCAGAGCGCCTGTTACCGCACCTGGTCCGGCGACCAGCACTGCTATGGCGAGATGTTCGGCGCGGACGCCCCGCTGTCGGTATGGCACGTGACGTTCGACCATGCCAACCTCTCCGGTTCCGCGGCCTTCGACCCGGTGCCGTCGTGGAGCGCTCTGTGGGAGGCCGGCGACGGCCAGACGGTCGTTCTGCCCAAGTGCGGCAAGGGCGACAAGGGCGGCAAGGGCGGCAATGCCGCTCAGTGCACCCCTAGCGGCGGCAACGGCCCGGGGAACGGCGGAGGCCAGGGAAACGGCCCCGGCAACGGCGGCCCGCCCAACTTCCTCCCGATTACCACGCCATCGCCGTGACGGCAGGCCGGGCCTGAGCTCTTCACCCGGCGGCCAGCTGGCGGCGTACCTCGGCCGCGACCCTGGCGCCGTCTGCACGGCCCGCTACGCGGGGCGTGACGGCCTTCATGACCTTTCCCATGCCCGGTAGCCCTACCGCCCCTGTCTCGGCCACAGCGGCCGCTACAAGGCCGGACAGTTCCTCGTCGGAGAGCTGCGCCGGCAGGTAGCCCGCCAGCACTTCGCCCTCGGCCCGCTCGGCCTCCGCCTGGTCGGCCCGTCCCGCCGCATCGAAGGCCTCCGCCGCCTCCCTGCGCTTCTTCGCCTCGCGCGTCAGCACCTTGAGCACGTCGTCGTCCGACAACTCGTGCACGGCGGAGCCGGCGACCTCCTCGTTGGTGATCGCGGTGAGCGCCATCCGCAGCGTGCGCAGCCGCACCTGATCCCGCGACCGCATGGCGTCGGTCAGGTCGGCGCGGAGCCGTTCCTTGAGTTCATTCACATCCCTATCGTGCCCGACTGCCGTGAGTGACGTGGCAGTATGAATAGGTGCGAGCACGAGCGATCACCTCCGTCGCGGCCGTCACAGGCGTCGCGGTCATCGGCTATGCCTCCGTTATCGAGCGCAACTGGTTCGCGCTCCGCGAGCAAGAGGTGCCCGTGCTGCCGCCGGACGCGGAGCCGTTGCGCCTGCTGCACGTGTCCGATATCCACCTGACCCCTGGGCGGCACCGGCTCATGGCATTCGTCAGGTCGCTTGCCTCGCTTGCCCCTGACCTCGTCGTTAACACCGGAGACTCGATCGCCTCGGCGGAGGCTGTTGACCCGCTGCTCGACTCACTCGGCCCGCTGCTCGACCTGCCGGGCGCGTTCGTCTACGGCTCCAACGACCTGTATTCGCCGAAGCCGAAGAACCCGGCGAGGTACCTGTGGCGGACGAGCGCGGGTGATCACGAGCGCGATGAGCCCGACCTGCCCTGGGAGAAGCTGGGCGGCGAGCTGGCCGCGGCCGGCTGGCTCGACCTCAACAACCGGCGCGGGGAGCTGACCGCGGGCGGCCTCGACATCGCGCTGGCCGGCGTGGACGACCCGCACGCCGGGCGGGATCGCTACGACCTGGTAGCCGGCCCGGCAGGCCCGGCTGCCGCACTGCGCCTTGGCCTGCTGCACTCACCGGAACCGCCGCTGCTTGACCGGTTCGCCGCTGACGGCTACGACCTGCTGCTCGCCGGGCACACCCACGGGGGCCAGCTGCGCGTGCCTGGATTCGGCGCCCTGGTCACGAACTGCGGCATTGACCGCGCGCGAGTCAGCGGCCTTTCCATGCACCCTCAGGTGTCCCCGGCGACAGGGAAGACAGCGTGGCTGCACGTTTCCGCCGGCCTCGGCACCTCGCCGTGGGCGCCAGCGAGGTTCGCCTGCCGGCCCGAGGCGACCCTGCTCACTCTCACCCCCCGATCGGCTTGAGCGTGCGCGAGCCACTGCCGTTATCCGCTAAACTAGCGGAGGTTCCCCTGAGAACCCCCGGCAGCGGGGTGTGGCGCAGCTTGGTAGCGCGCTTCGTTCGGGACGAAGAGGTCGCAGGTTCAAATCCTGTCACCCCGACGCTGCATTCGGAGCACTGTGCTCGCGGTCTAGCCGCAGGCACAGTGCTCCGTTGTTTTTGTCGCGTACTCGGCGCGCAATTACGGAGACCTTTTAAGAAAGAAAATTCACGGTGTAACCCTCATGAGCGGGTTGCGCGTCCCTCACATGAGGGGGAAGAAAGCGTGCGGCCCCGCCTCAACGGGCCACGGCTGGCCGCCCGCGCGGGTTCGCCCTTGAACGCGTGATTTCAGAGAGGAGCACGGCCACCATGTCGCGGCACGTTCTTCACGAGTATTACGTGAAGGTGCTGCCAATGCTCGGTGTCGCCGTGATCTTCCTCCGGCTCATGCTCGCTTGTGTCGGCGTGCGGCAGCGGTGCGCGCGGGCGGTGCTCACCGTCACGGGTTATCTCCGCCCTCGCCCGGCCCGGTCGGTCGAGGACGCGCTGCGTGCCGCATTCGCCGAACTGGACCGGGACCTCGCAGCGCTACTCGGCGACCGCAATGCGCGCTACGGAGGCCACCGGTAGCCGATGCGCTAGCCGGCTGTGATGGACCTGCGGCCGCCGATGAGCCCCGAGCGCGGCACCGGCGGAGCTACCGGGATGGGCGCGGTCTTCGGGCCGCCGTTGCCCGCTCCCTGCTTCTTCGGGTCGGTGTCCAGGCGCAGCGCGAGCGCCGGGCACATCTGCACGGCCTGCTGCGCGTCCTTTTCCAGCCATGGCGGCACCGGGATCGGCAGGATGACCGGGTATCCGCTACCGTCCAGGTGGATCAGCTCGGGCATCAGGTGCGCGCAGAGCCCGTGACCCTCGCAGCGCGACCAGTCCACCATGAGCTGCTTCGCGTTGGCCGTCTCCGGGCCGTCGGGCAGCGGCAGCATGCCGCGGACCGGCCGGCCGCAGGTGGAGTGGAAGACGTGCGCCGCGAGGTCTTCCGTGAAGACCTCGAGCGCGGACAGCACGAAACGAGTGGTGCCATCGGGATGTGAGCAGGCACCACGTCCGCTGACCGCAGCGGCGGCCCGGCGGGCCACGTCAAGCGCCTCGATGCCGCCTGAGCCATCGACGATCGCGGCGAGCGCGCGGGCGATCGACGGCAGCCCCAGCTTGCACGGCCCGCACTGCCCGGCCGACTCGCCGGCCAGGTAGTTGGCGACCCGGGACACCTCACCGAGCGGGCAGGTGCCGTCGCCGAGCGGAAGGACGATGCCGGAACCGAACGTGCCGCCCGCTGAGGCAAGCCCTTCCCTGCCGATGGGAACCTGGTAAGCGCTCTCGGCGTCAAGCCACATTCCGTGATAGCCGCCGACCAGGACGCCGTCGCCCGCCGGCGCCTGGCAGATGTCGAGCACCGCGCCAAGCGGGACCCCGGTGGGGCACTCCACCACGGCCGGGTGCTTCGCCGACCCGCTGACGCTGAGCAGGACGGTACCCGGCTCCTCTGGCACGCCGACGGCGGCGAACCGCTCGGGACCGAGCAGCGCGAGGACCGCGAGCTGCGCGAACGTGGACGCATTGGAGAGCAGGGTGGGCAGGTCGTCGACGCCCTTCTCCGCGGCGAGCGTCTTACGCCCCGGCGGGATCGGCCGCTTGCCGTTGATGCCGCGGACGAGCGCGCCAGACTCTCCTGAGATGAACCGCTCGGGCTGCTGGACGACGCGCACCAGCCCGCGGAGCCCGGGCTCGGCGGCTATCGCCGCCTCGATCGACCGGTTGGCGAGCTCGTTGCCCGTCACCCCGACAATGATCTCCTCGGCCTCGAGCGCCTCGGCGACCAGCGCCGCGCCGCTGAGGATCAGGTACGGCGACCTGATCATCAGCATCTTGTCCTTGAACGAACCGGGCTCGCCCTCGGTGGCGTTCACTACGACCACCGGCGGCTCACCTATCTTGTGCGCCGCGTCGACGACCGCCTTGAGCTTGCGCGCGAACGGGAAGGCGGCACCGCCCTGGCCGCGCAGGTCAACCTGGGCGGCCGTCTCGATCAGCTGGACCGCCGACATGCGGGGGAGCGGGCCGAAGATCTCCGTGTGCGCGGCGAGGTCGAGCCGCCCCATGCGGTCGAGCCCGGCCGTCATCCGGGCAGCGCCGATCCGCATGATCGTCGGAACGTCGAGCTCCGCCGCGTTGGTGGGGTTCATCAACGCGTGTCACCGCCATACCTGTGCTCACGGGATCCTCGGTACCCGGGCATGCCAGGACCGGGCTCGCGGTACCGGAGGTTCGGGTCGGTCTGCTGCAGGTCATCCCAGGGCGGCTCGGCCGGATGCCGGCTCCCGTCGTAGCCGGCCGCCTGCCACCCGGGGCCAGACGGCCATCCGCCGCTGGCGTCGGGACGGCTCGGCGGCATGATCCCGCCAGCCTGCGGCAGCGGACCGGTGGCCGGCCGTGGGCGAGGCCTGTCCTGCGCCCCCGTCCCGCCGCGCCAGCGGGGATCGTTCGCGGCCCGCGGAACCGGGCCGCTCGGCTGGCTGCGCTGCATGCCCGCGTCCCAGGGCGCCGGACGGCCGTCGCCGGCCTGCGGCAGCGGACCGGTCGGAACGCGCGGCAGCGGCCCGGTCGCGGGGCGGAACGGCGGTCTCGGGCCGGTACCCGGCCCGGTCGGCCCGTGCGGCATCGGGGCGCTCAGGTACGGCGGAAGCGCAGTGGTGTCGGTCACCGGCATCGGGCCGGTGGCGTAGGGCGGCAACTGGCCGGCCGCATACGGCGGCAACTGACCATTGGCGTACGACGGCATCGGGCCGCTCGCATACGGCGGCAACTGGCCATTGGCATACGACGGCATCGGGCCATTGGCGTACGGCGGCAACTGGCCATTGGCATACGACGGCATCGGGCCATTGGCGTACGACGGCATCGGGCCGCTCGCATACGGCGGCAGCTGGCCGTTGGCGTACGGCGGCAACTGGCCATTGGCATACGGGGCGACCGGCAACGGCCCGCTGATGGCGGAGGGCGGCACCAGCCCCGGCCCCGCGACCGGCAGCGGTCCGGTGGGCACTCGTGGCATGGGGCCGCTCGCGTACGGCGGGAGCTGACCAGTGTTCGCCACCGGGAGCGGGCCGGTGGGAATGCGCGGCATCGGGCCGGTGGCATAGCGCGGCAGCGGGCCCGTGCCGGCCATCGGCATTGGCCCGGTGGGAACGCGCGGCATCGGCCCGGTACCCGCCCGGGGCATGGGCCCCGATCCGGTTGCGCGCGGCGCGCCCAGATACCGCTGCGGGCCCTCGTAACCAGGCTCGTAGTACGTCTGGCCCGTGCCCGCGGGGGCCGGGGGGGCAGCGGCGGGCAGGGCGGTGCGCACGGGCGCGGACAGCACCGGCTGACCGCCGCTGACGGCAGTCGCGCCATAGTTATTGCCGCGCGACGCGGCGAGCTGGGCGAACATCGCCATGGCGCGCATCGGGGCGGACGCCGAGCCGGCCGACTCCTTCACCGGCGGCCCACTCAGGTTCTCTTTCGGCTTGAGTGAGTCGCTGAACACCCGTACCGCGAGGCCGAGCAGGACGATCGCGATGAGGAACCCGTAGCTCCAGTCGACGTAGGGCTTGCCTGAACGGCCGGCCAGCAGGCCGTGCCACACGCCGAAGACGAACGACGCGTAGGACGTGTAGTGAATCGCCCGCCAGCGCCACGCCTTGCCACTCGCGTTGAACCGCCCACGCATGATGCCCGTTATAACGAGGAGCAGGACGAGGTCAGAGGCGATGGTGCCAAGGCCGATGTAGAAGGTGCGGAAGGGTGACAGGAAGGGAACTACAGCGTCGAGCAGGTGGACGCGCTGCGCGAGGATCTCAGTGATGATGTGAATGATCAGGAAGGCCACGGCCCCGAAGGAAGCCGCCCGGTGCGCCGACTGGATGAACACCCGGTGCCCCGGGTTGAGGAACATCCGGTCCGTGGCCACCAGCCCGAGACCGACGGACGCGCACAGGCCGATCAGCGCGAAGACACCCGCGTAGTACAGCATGAAGTGCTGCGTAGCGGCGTCGATGACGTGACCGACGGAAGTTAGGGCCAGGAACGCGATGATGACTACGATGCCGACGATCCCGGTCGTGTAGATCTTCGTCGCGTGCTCGGCCGTCACCCCGCCCGAGGATGGACGAGCATGCTCACGGCCGCGGGAGCGGCTGCGAGTCGGTGCCACGAGGTTACCTCCAGGACAGGTAGTCGAACGGTGCCCACACGATGCCCACAGCGAATCACCTCACCGCGCGCCCGCACCGCGGCGGATATGCGGTCACTCGGCTAGAGGAATCTATCAGCGCACATAACCTTTGGGACACGAAACTTTATATATAACCCTTGTTAACTAGTTAACCGCCATCAATTCGGACTTAGACCGCTAAAAAGGCATGTAACGCCAGCCTCAGCTGGCGTTACATGCCTTTGCGTAGTCAGCTACAGCTAGTCCGTAAGGAGTTCGTAAGCTCTGCGGCGGCGAGCTCGGCGATTTGCGCCGTGTTGAGCGCCGCGCCCTTGCGCAGGTTGTCGCCGCAGACAAAGAACTCGATGCCGTGCGGGTCGTCGAGCGACTCCCTGACCCGGCCGACCCACGTCGGGTCGGTGCCCACCACGTCGGCCGGGGTCGGGTACTCGCCGCGCTCCGGGTCGTCGCTCAGCACGACTCCGGGGGCGCTCCGCAGCGTCTCCCAGGCGGCTTCCCGGCCGACCGGCCGGGAGAACCGGGCGTGCACCGCGACCGAGTGCGTGGTCACCACGGGGACCCGGACGCAGGTGGCGTTGACGCGCAGCCCGGGAAGGCCGAGGATCTTGCGCGACTCGTTGCGGATCTTGAGCTCCTCCGAGGTCCACCCGGCGTCCTTGAGCGAGCCCGCGAACGGCACGACGTTGAGTGCGAGCGGTGCGGGGAACGGCCCGAGGTCCCCCACCGCGCCGCGTACGTCGCCGGCCCGCTGCCCGAGGGAGCGCGTGCCGCCGACCTTCTCAAGCTGTTCGTAGAGGGTGTCGATACCGGACTGCCCGGCGCCGGAGGCCGCCTGGTAGGAGGCGACGACCAGTTCCTCGAGCCCGAAGGCCCGGTGCAACGCGCCGACCGCGACGATCAGCGAGAGCGTGGTGCAGTTCGGGTTGGCGATGACCCCCTTGGGGCGTCGCACCGCGTCACCCGGGTTGACCTCAGGCACCACCAGCGGCACCTCGGGGTCCATCCGGAAGGCACCGGAGTTGTCCACGCAGATGGCCCCGCGCGCCGCGGCGACCGGCACCCAGGCCGCGGACACCTCGTCGGGCACGTCGAACATGGCGACGTCCACGCCGTCGAACGCCTCCGCGGACAGCGCGATGACCTCGACCTCCTCGCCGCGGACGGTCAGCCGCCGCCCGGCGGAGCGCGGCGAGGCGATCAGCCTGATCTCTCCCCAGACGTCCTCCCTGGTGGAAAGCAGGTCGAGCATTACCGTGCCGACTGCGCCCGTCGCGCCGACGACGGCAAGAGTGGGACGTGAGGCGCTCATCGGCCGGTCCCCCCGTACACGACGGCCTCGACCTCATCGGCTTCGAGGTCGAACGCCTGGTGCGTCGCGTTCACCGCGACATCGACGTCGTTCTGGCTGACCACGACCGAGATCCGGATCTCGGACGTGGTGATCATCTGGATGTTCACGCCCGCCCCGGCGAGCGCCGCGAAGAACTTGGCGCTGACACCGGGGTGCGAGCGCATCCCCGCGCCGATCAGCGAGACCTTGCCGATCCTGTCGTTGTAGAGCAGGTCCTGGAAGCCGATCTTGTCCTGCGCAGCTCGCAGCGTCTCCAGCGTCAGCTGTCCGTCAGTGCCCGGCAGCGTGAACGAGATATCCGTGCGGCCGGTGGCGATCGCCGACACGTTCTGCACGATCATGTCGATGTTGATGCCGGCCTCGGCGATGATACCGAAGATGGTGGCGGCGGCGCCGACCTTGTCGGGCACGCCGACCACGGTGATCTTGCCCTCGCTACGGTCGTGTGCGACCCCAGAGATAATGGCGTGCTCCATACCGGCTTCCTCCGACTCATCGCCAGCGTGCCCGCTGACCCAGGTACCAATCTTGTCGCTGAACGAGGACCGCACGTGGATCGGCAGGTTGTACCGCCGTGCGTACTCGACGCACCGCGGTATCAGCACCTTCGCGCCGCACGCGGCCATCTCGAGCATTTCCTCGTACGTGATCCGCGGTATCCGGCGGGCGCCGCGCACCAGCCGGGGGTCCTCAGTGAACACACCGTCCACGTCGGTGTAGATCTCGCAGACATCCGCGTGCAGCGCGGCCGCGAGGGCAACCGCCGTGGTGTCCGAGCCGCCCCGGCCGAGCGTGGTGATGTCCTTGGTGTTCTGCGATACGCCCTGGAATCCGGCCACGATCGGGATCGCCCCCTCCGCGATCGCCGAGGCGATCCGGCCGGGCGTCACGTCGATGATCCGGGCCTTGCCGTGCTGGCCGTCGGTGATGACGCCTGCCTGCGACCCGGTGAACGAGCGCGCCTCCATGCCAAGGGTGGCGATCGCCATGGCGAGCAGCGCCATCGAGATGCGCTCGCCCGCGGTAAGCAGCATGTCAAGTTCTCGCCCGGGCGGCGCGGGTGTCACCTGATTCGCCAAGTCCATCAGCTCGTCGGTGGTGTCGCCCATCGCGGACACGACGACGACCACCTGGTTGCCCGCCTGCTTCGTCGCGACGATGCGCTTAGCTACGCGCTTGATGCCCTCCGCGTCGGCTACCGAGGAACCACCGTATTTCTGCACGACGAGGGCCATTGGGCGCGCCGCTCCTCCCAGTCGGACTGTTTCATCCTGCATGTCCGGATCGTGTGTCCAAGTCCGCCAACGTCAGGATGAAAGAGTTCGTAAGTTAGCGGACCGCCGTCGAGTTTAGCCGGGCCTCGGCACCTGGCCCAATCGACTTATCTCCCCCGCTCCTTGCCCTTGTTCTTCCCGGGAACACGCCTTCTACCAGGAAAATCTCGCGCTCAGACGTCGAGCAGACGGCGCCCCTCGAAGGCACGGCCGAGCGTCACCTCATCCGCGTACTCCAAGTCACCGCCGACCGGCAGCCCGCTGGCCGGCCTAGTCACCCGCAGCCCCATCGGCTTGACGAGCCGGGCGATGTAGGTCGCCGTCGCCTCCCCCTCCAGGTTCGGGTCGGTGGCGAGGATCAGCTCGGTGACGGTGCCGTCGGCCAGCCGGGTCATCAGCTCCTTGACCCGCAGGTCGTCCGGGCCGATGCCGTCGATCGGGCTGATGGCCCCGCCAAGGACGTGGTACCTGCCGCGGAACTCGCGGATCTTCTCCACCGCGGCGACGTCCTTGGGCTCCTCGACGACGCAGATCACCGCGGGGTCCCGCCGGGTGTCGAGGCAGATACGGCACTCCTCGGCCTCGGCCACGTTCCCGCACGTCCGGCAGAACCGTACGCGCTCGGTTACCTCCACGAGGGCGGCGGCAAGCCGCCTGACGTCCTCGGGGTCGGCGGCGAGCAGGTAGAACGCGATCCGCTGCGCGCCCTTAGGACCGACGCCCGGCAACCTGCCGAGCTCGTCGATGAGGTGCTGGATGACGCCTTCATACATCGCGGACGCTAATCCTCGGGGTGCTTGCCCGGCACGTCGCCGTGCGCGCCGTGTGCCTGGTCCTCGTCGTCCTCGTCGTCCTCGTCGTCCTCGTCGTCGAAGTCCTCGTCGTCCTCGTCCTCGTCTTCGTCCTCCTCGCCGGCGGACGCCAGGCCGAGCTCACCGCCGAAGTTCGGCAGGCCGAGGCTGGACAGGTCGAATCCGCCGGGGGCCCCGAACCCGCCAGGAGCGCCGCCGAACCCGCCGCCGCCGAGTGCGCCAAGGTGCCGCTGCTGCAGGTCAACAGCCGCATCCCAGGCGTCGCGCACCGCGGCGAGCACGAGGTCCGCGATGGTTGCCGCGCTTTCCGCCGGGTCCGCGGGGTCGATCGCGCTCGGGTCGATCGTCAGGTCGATCAGCTGACCGACGCCGCTGACCACCGCACGGACGGCACCGCCGCCCGCCGTTCCCGTTACCTCGCTGTTGGCAAGTTCCTGCTGTGCGCTCAGTGCCTGCTGCGCCGCCGCGAAGATCTGCTGCATGTCAAAGCCGCCAGGTCCCATACCGGAAGCCTACTTCCGGCCACCGACGCTTTAGCCAGTTCCCCGGCCGCCTCGCCGCGTTACTTCGGCGCAGTGTGCACCCAGCCAGCTCGTTCAGTCGTCGAACTCGGCGATGACCTGGGCGCCTAGTTCGCGCTGGATGAGGGCCATGCCGGTGAGCTCGTTGACCGCCGGGGCGGACATGTCCTCGTCATCCGGGTCAAAATCCTCGTCATCCGGTGGCGGGGGCGACGGCAACGGCGGCAGGTCGCCGCCGGCGCCGACCGGGCCGCCGAACGAGGGCGTGCCTGCGCCCGGGCCGGATCCCGCTCCCCTCCGGGGCGGGCCCGCCATGGCGGCGGCGTTGCCGGGTTCCTCACGGTATGACTGGCCGGGCGCCGACGCGCCCTTCGACGCCGTGGCTCCCGCCGCGGCCGTGGCGTCCGGCGGGTAATCCGGCGACGGGACAACCCGCGGCTGACCGGATGGCTGACCGTCCGGTGGCGCAGCCCCAGAAGACGGCTGACCGTAGCCGGACGGCTGCTGGCCGTTGGGCGCGGGCGGCGCGGAGGGCTGAACGGGGCGCCGGGCGGCCGACGGGGCGTCGCCGCCGCCGGTTACCGCGCGGATCACCACGTTGACGCCGAACATGGTGGCGATCGCCTGCTTGAGCAGGTCCTCGTACCTGCTGCCCTGAAAGCCCTTAACGTCGCCCTGCCGGGGGAAGCGGAGGGTAAGCACCCCTTCGTCGAACGAGGCCACGCTCGCGTTGCCGATCACGATCGCGGCGACCCGGCCCTTGGCCTTGATCGCCTCGACCACGCCCGGCCACGCCTGCCTGAGCATGTCCAAGGTCACAGATCCGCGCGGGGCGTCGGGAGCCGCCGGGGCGCCAGCCGTCCCAGGAGCGTGCGTGAAGGCAGGTGCCGGGCGCGACGGCGCAGCGGCCGTCGGCTGCGCGTCGGCCGGCTGGGCGGCTGGCGCCGGAGGTACGTCCGCCGGGCGGGCCGCCTGCGGCTGCCCCGGCGCGTCGGACGGAGCCGGACTCGCCGGCCTTGGCCGTTCACCGCCCGGCCCGGCCTGCATGTCCGGGGCATGCTCGGCCGCGCCGGGCGCCGCCCCGCCGTCGGGCGACGGGGCGGGGTGCGGAGCAGGCCGCGTACGTTCTGGATGATCCTGGCCTGCGCCTGCGACGGCCTGCACACCCGCGCCTGCCGCGGCGGCGCCTGCCTCGAGGCGCTCAAGGCGGGCGAGCACCGAGCGCTCGTCGCTCGCCGCGGCCGGCAGCAGCACCTGCGCGCACATCAGCTCGAGCAGCAGCCGCGGCGACGTGGCGCCGCGCATCTGGTCGAGGCCGACGGCGACGATGTCGGCGGCACGGGTGAGCGACGCCAGGCCGTACCGCTCGGCCTGGCCGCGCAGCGCGTCGGCGCGGTCCGGCGGCACGTCAAGCAGCCCGCTGCTGATCGCGTCGGGTACCGAGGCGAGCACGATCAGGTCGCGGAACCGGTCGAGCATGTCGGTCGCGAACCGGCGCGGCTCGTGACCGCCCTCGATCACCCGGTTCACCGCGCGGAACACCGCCGCGCCGTCGGCGGCCGCGAACGCGTCCACGATCTCGTCGAGCAGGCTCGCGTCGGTGTAGCCGAGCAGCGCGACCGCACGGTCGTACCTGATCCCGTCCTCGTCGGAGCCGGCCAGCAGCTGGTCGAGTATGGACAGCGTGTCACGCGCCGAGCCGCCGCCCGCGCGCACCACGAGCGGCAGCACCGCGGGATCGACCGGGACGTGCTCGGAGTTGAGTATCTCCTCGGCGAGCTCGCGCATCACCGACGGCGGCATGAGCCGGAACGGGTAATGGTGCGTCCGCGACCTGATCGTCGGGATCACCTTCTCCGGCTCGGTGGTCGCGAAGATGAACTTAAGGTGCGATGGCGGCTCCTCGACGAGCTTGAGCAGGGCGTTGAAGCCCTGCTGCGTCACCATGTGCGCCTCGTCGATGATGTAGATCTTGTAGCGCCCGGCGACCGGGGCGTAGAAGGCCCGCTCCCGCAGGTCGCGGGCGTCGTCCACGCCGCCGTGACTGGCCGCGTCGATCTCGATCACGTCGATGCTGCCCGGGCCGGACGGCGCGAGCGCGACGCACGAGTCGCAGACACCGCACGGGTCGGGCGTGGGACCGTTGACGCAGTTCAGGCTTCTAGCGAGGATGCGCGCGCTTGAGGTCTTGCCGCAGCCGCGCGGCCCGCTGAACAGGTAAGCGTGGTTAATCCGGCCGCTGCGCAGCGCCTGGCGGAGCGGTTCGGTGACATGATCCTGACCGCGGACTTCGGCGAAGGTGGCGGGTCGGTACTTGCGGTACAGGGCGAGGGACTGCCTGGGGGCATTGTCGCCCCGGCCTGCCCCGGTCGCTTGGGAGTCTGCCGCCATGACCTCATCCTAGAAAGAAGAGGGACCCCCCGCGCACCCGTCAGAGCCCGCGTACCCTTGCTGCCTTCCGGCCCTGGGGGGGTTGGCGAGGTGACGCCGCACGGGGGGTCGGTAGGTAAGTCTAGCCACCTCCAGCACCGCTCGCGCCCGTCGGCCCCCGAGACCGGCACCGGCCGACGCCGGCCCGCCGGCCTGACGGCGCACGCCGCGCCAAATCTCCGGTAAGCTACCCGGCGGAGGACTCGCCTAGTGGCCTAGGGCGCACGCTTGGAAAGCGTGTTGGGTGAAAGCCCTCGCGGGTTCGAATCCCGCGTCCTCCGCCATCGTTCACTGTGCGAACACGAACCGGCAGCCCTGTCGACAACTACGTCGCGGCCATCTTTCGGAAGCCCGGCGTTCGCACCCGCGTGTGTGCACCCGCGTGTTTGCACCCGCGAGGAGGCCGGCCCCAGGCGGAGCGGCTGGCCGAGGGGCGTTCGGGCAGCAGCGAGCGGGCCCGGCCAGAAGAATTATCTGCCGCCATTTTTACGTAGCGCTACCAGGGCGTCACCGTGCTTGTTTCGTTCCCTGGCAAGGGTTTAGGAAGCCGTTGCCGCTGCGGGTGAGCGCCGGAGGAAGGGGTATCCACTTCCGGGATGTCTTTCTTACATAGATACGCATGGTAAGAAGTCACCGGCACGTTTTACGAGGAAAGGCGC